>Ga0105241_10000034_pt1 | contig 115663 bp, 92 predicted proteins | sample KBSC64metaG_FD_80422 | JGI IMG/M metagenome (GOLD analysis project Ga0105241, IMG submission 80422) | Corn rhizosphere microbial communities from Kellogg Biological Station, Michigan, USA - KBS C6-4 metaG | ecosystem: Host-associated > Plants > Roots > Rhizosphere > Soil | place: Michigan, USA... | reverse complement strand
TTTGATCCCCTAACGAGCTCGTCATGCTGCTCTTCCTGAATTGCATGTCACGTTCCACAGAACTGGCTCCGAGATGCAACGGGAAGTGAGGGAGGTGCCCGCGTCTTCGATCCACTTGTAGAAGACTTTGGACATCTTGTCCGGATTCATTGACACCTAGTTCAGCCGATGAGGCACGTAGATCTTCCGTGCTTCTTTCGCTTGTCGCTTTGCAGCCTGGGTCAATTTGGCGTGTACGGGACGGAATGTGAAGTCGCTCAACGGGGAGCTGGGCAAAATCATACGAAGCGAATTCAGAATCGCGGCAAGGTCGATGAATTCCTGGAGGATTGCGCCTTCAACAGGCTCGAGGTATCCTGCCGCGGCAAACGCCATCCCGAGTGCGCTTAGCCCCATGCCTCCTATCGCACTCGTCAGAGCGATGCGTCGCATTCGATTGCCAATATGAATCAGCTCATCCACCGTCCCGAGTGAAGACTGAAGGATTACGGCGCCGGCAGCCTCGCTCGTCAGGTCACTGTTCACGCCGAGAGCAACGCCCACCGTGGCATTCATCATTGCAGGAGCATCGTTTATTCCGTCCCCTATATAGAGGGTCGGTCTCTCTCGCGTTAGTTCTTGAACCAATGCAAGCTTTTGCTCAGGAGACTTCCCTCCGTGGATCTCCGAGATTCCGACCTGCCGAGCGAAATACTCTACTTCTGAAGGTCTGTCGCCCGACAGCAAAATGGTTCGCGAGAAGCCGTGGTGCGACTTGACATGCCGCAGGAACCCTTTGCTTTCAATGCGAGGTTGATCACGAAAGCGCAGTAGTCCCGCGATGCTTCCATCGACAACGACCACGCACTCCATCCCGGGCCCAATGTCACTGATGCTTCTGCGCATCTCGTCACTTAGCTTGCTCCGGCTGGTCAGAGTCACGGTATGCCCCGCAATGTTGCCAGTAAGACCCCTACCGGCCTCCTCTCGAACATTCTCTGGGAGCAGGAGAGGTGAATGCTCTTCTGAAGCCGCTTCAAGAACGGCACTGGCAAGGGGATGCTTAGAGAACCTTTCGAGACTTGCTGCAAATTGCAGGAGGCCTGGCCGTAAGTGCGAGTTGTAGCACACTACGTCGGTGAGCATCGGTTTACCGCAGGTAAGGGTCCCCGTTTTATCGACAATGAGTGTCGAGCAGGAGCCGATCTTTTCAAGAACGGATGGGTCCTTAATTACGATTCCATTTCGCGCCCCAACCGAGATTGCGCTTGTAATTGCGATCGGTATAGCTAAAAGCAAGGGGCAGGGGGTCGCTATTACCAAGATCGACAAAAATCGATCTGCATCTCCGGTAAGCACCCAAGCAGCGACTGCAATCGCAATTGAGAGAGGCGCGTACCATATTCCGAGCCTGTCGCCGAGGCGCCTCATGTGTGGCCGGTTCTTCTCCGATGCGTGCAGAACCTCGACAATGCGCGCGTACCTCGATTCGCTTGCCACTCGGGTAGCCCGAATTGTGAGCGGGGCACTCCCATTGATAGCGCCAGAGAGAACTGCGGCACCGGGGGCTTTTTCGATCTCGAAGGGTTCTCCCGTCAAATAAGACTCGTCCATGCTGCCGTTCCCATGAACGACAATCCCATCTACCGGACAAAGTTCGTGAGGGTAGATCAGCAGCAGGTCACCTGGCGTGACCTGCTCAATCGCAACGTCGCGTGAAACTCCTCCCTCAATTTCCTTATGGGCAATTTGCGGCATTCTGCGGGCGAGAGCTCGCAAAACCGAAGATGCGCGCTGGGTAGCGTAGTCCTCCAGAGCTTTGCCGCCGGAGAACATCAGGATGACGATGGCTGCGACCCAGTAGTGACCAAGCCAGAGAGCACTTACGACAGAGATAATTGCGAGTATATCGATCCCGAAACTCCGTCTCCTGAGCTGCGAAAGGAGTGCGAAGCAAATCGGCAGGCTAGCGATACCGATTGTTATAAGAAGGATGTGATTCCGCAGGCCCGAAGCCGAAAACAGATGAGGTCCAGCCCACGCGGCGATCATGCCTACGAGAACGAAGCCCGGTAGCGAAAGGGGAGAGCGAGCCTGTGCATACCCAGCAAGACACGTCGAACTGAGTGCTTTCCACATTATGCGGTCTTTCTGGCAGCCGGAAGCTTAGTGGCCGAACGAGGATGGGTGAACGGGAGGGACTCATCTTTCCTGTCGCTCATGGTCGCCATTGTTCTGCGTTCGAGGATCACACCATCGAGGGTCCATCGCCGCACTTTCAGATACGAGGAACAGGCAGGGCAGAGCCAGAAATAGCGTGTTGGCACCGAACAGACTGGAAAGCCTCCATCGCTTCTGACCACCCTTTCCTCGGGAGGCACCTCCAACTCGAGCAGCCGAAGAACCCCGGTGCTCAGATCTACAGAAGGGGTTTGGCAGTCAGGATTCGCACAATTCATAGAGAACTCCTTACGATCTCCAAAGAAACCACATGCAATCTTCGGGCCAATCAGAACAGGGGCAGTTTTGCTCAAAGCCTGCAAGATCGATCAAAGGGTCAAAATGGCGCAGGAGCGAAGGCTCTCCCTTTCCCCCGGGCCAAAAGATCGGACGCGGCATCGTTCTGGATTTGACAGGACAAGTCGTCAACGCAGCAGAGGCATTCCTTGAGGGACCGCAAAACACACAAACGGCGACTCTCTAAGTGATGCTTAACAGCGTCCGCCGTCGCCGATCGACAGGAAGTGGAAGTCTACTCGTGAGGCCCGCTAGACTTAAGACATGCGGCGATCGGAGAGCCCGACTACCGAACTGATCAGGAGAATCACCGACCAGCGTCAGAGATTCCTGAATTTCCTATCCGCGCGAGTGGAAGATTACGCAACGGCTGAAGACATTCTGCAGGGTGCCTACGTGAAAGCAATCGAGCGCGGCGCTGAGATACGGGAGCAGGAGAGTGCCGTCGCATGGTTCTATCGAATTCTTCGTAATGCGGTGACAGACCACTACCGGCGTCGTGGATTTCGGGCTAAGGCCCTTGAAACGCTCTCAAGCGAGAATCTCGAATCGTATGAGCACGAGATCAAAGGGGCCGCTTGCGAGTGCATCGAGGATGTTATTCGCGATCTGAAACCTGAGTACCGAAAGGCCATTGAGCAAGTGGATTTAGGTGAGATTCCGGTTGAGAGATTCGCTCAATCTGAAGAAATATCTGCCAATAATGCCTCAGTGCGTCTACATCGAGCCAGGAAGGCGGTGGCCACGCAATTGAAGACCGTATGTGGCTCGTGCGCGGAGCACCAATGCCTGGATTGCACCTGTCGCCATGGACAGGTGTAAGGTCTGTCGGCCTCATGCGTCAGCAGCAATAGAACGCATGGAGGCAACATGTGCTGCTGCGGAAACAACCAAGCATTAACGATGACCAAAGATACAGACCCCGTCTGCGGGATGGCCGTTGATTCCTCGAAGGCTGCGGGAAACGCCCAATTCCGCGGTGAGACTTACTACTTCTGCTCGAAGAGCTGCAAAGAGAGGTTTGACCGCGATCCGGGTTCATTTATCGAGCTGCCAACAACAGTGGCTTCGGAAATGCCCCCTGTCGACCCGGTATGCGGCATGCAAGTCGCTCGGTCAAAAGCAGCCGTGACTTCCATGAAAGATGGGCAAACCTTTTATTTCTGCAGTGTGGGGTGCGAAACCAGGTTCAACGCAGATCCCTCGATGTATCTAACTCCCATGCGGAGCACTCAGGGAAGACGAGCGGAGTCTAGCTCATCGACGGAATACACCTGCCCGATGCATCCCGAGGTGAAGCAGAGCGGGCCGGGCAGTTGCCCGATGTGCGGCATGGCACTTGAACCTTCGACGATCTCCCCGCCCGGCAATCGTATCGAATACACATGCCCGATGCATCCGGAAGTCGTGCGCTCTGAGCCGGGCTCGTGCCCCATCTGTGGAATGGCGCTGGAACCGCGTGAGATTACGGTCTCGGATACAAATCCGGAACTCGCATACATGTCCCGCCGGTTCTGGTTGAGCGTGGCACTCTCGATTCCCCTGCTTGCGCTTATGGTTTCGGAGTTGTTGCCCGGTATGCCTCTACAGCACCTGCTTTCCTGGCGGGTCAGGTCCTGGAGTGAACTTGTTCTCGCTACGCTTGTCGTTCTCTGGTGCGGAGCGTCATTTTTCGAGCGGGCATGGCAATCGCTGGTTCATCGCAGTCCCAACATGTTCACGCTGATCGCGCTCGGGAGTGGAGCCGCATACGCTTATAGCGCGATCGCAACAATTGTGCCTCAAGCTTTTCCAGCCTCCTTCCGCCATGCAAATGGAGAGATAGGCCTGTACTTCGAGCCTGCAGCTGTCATCATCTCGCTCGTACTTTTAGGACAAGTTTTGGAACTGCGCGCGCGAAGCCAGACCAGCAGTTCCATCCGTGCTCTATTGGACCTTGCTCCGAAGACGGCGCGCAGAGTTCAGGACGGGTCGGAAGCTGATATTCCGCTAAGTGATGTGAAAGTCGGCGACCGCTTGCGCGTCCGGCCGGGAGAAAAGGTGCCAGTTGACGGCATCGTTGAAGAGGGCAGTAGTTCCATCGATGAGTCGATGATCACCGGAGAGCCGATTCCGGTGGAGAAAGAGAATGGCTCCAAGGTCACAGCGGGAACCGTCAACGGAACGGGCGCCTTCGTCATGAAGGCAGAGCGGGTGGGGGCGGATACGCTTTTGTCTCAGATCGTTAAGATGGTCAGTGAAGCGCAACGCTCCCGGGCACCGATCCAGCGACTCGCCGATCAGGTGGCGGCATACTTTGTCCCTGCTGTGATTGTTTCGGCAGTCGCAACTTTCGTCATTTGGTACATGATCGGACCACAGCCGCAATTCGCATATGCTCTTGTGAATGCCGTGGCCGTTTTGATTGTGGCCTGCCCATGCGCTCTCGGTCTCGCAACTCCAATGGCGGTGATGGTAGGAACGGGTCGCGGCGCTCGCGCTGGGATTCTTATTCGCAACGCGGAAGCATTAGAGGTTTTTCGCAAGGTCGACACCTTAATCGTGGATAAAACCGGAACTCTGACTCAAGGCAAACCGCAGCTTACCGTTGTTAAGTCCGTTTCTGGCATCAGCGAAGATGAGTTGGTCCGAATCGTTGCAAGTCTCGAACGTGGCAGCGAACATCCACTCGCGGCGGCAATTGTGAAAGCCACCGAAAAGAGAGGGCTCGCGATGAGCCATGCCGAAGGGTTTGAATCATTCACCGGGCGCGGGATCGTGGGAACGGTTGAGGGCCGCCGTCTCACAGTGGGCAATGCAGCCCTTCTTCGGCAGCACAATATTGATGCGCATCGGCTCGAGCAGTCCGCCGGGGAACTGCGGGCACAAGGCCAGACCGTACTGTACGTCGGTGTGGATGGCAAACCGGCTGGATTGATTGCTGTCGCCGATCCATTGAAGAACTCCACCGCAGAGGTAGTAAGTGAATTGAAGCTCGCCGGAATCAACGTAATTATGGTGACGGGAGATAACGCGAAAACAGCTAAAGCAGTAGCAGACAAGCTCGGAATTGATTTCGAAGCAGATGTCCTGCCAGAGAGAAAGGCTGAAGTCGTCAAGTCGTATCAGAAGTCCGGGCACGTGGTGGGAATGGCCGGAGATGGCGTAAACGATGCACCAGCACTTGCATCGGCCGACGTTGGAATCGCGATGGGAAGCGGAGCAGACGTCGCTATGGAGGCGGGCGGAATCACATTACTTCGAGGAGACCTCGGCGCCATCCTGAGAGCGCGGCATCTGAGCATGGCAACGATACGAAACATTCGGCAGAACCTGTTCTTCGCATTTATCTACAACATCATAGGGGTCCCGGTTGCAGCCGGCGTTCTCTTTCCAGCATTTCACTGGCTACTTAATCCAATGATCGCAGCCGCCGCGATGAGCTTCAGTTCTGTATCGGTGATTACCAACGCTCTGAGGTTAAGGAGCGTGCGGCTATGAACAATAACGGAGTGAGTCGCGCTCGTCCCGAGAACATCAAAAGGAATGGAATGATCCATCTCCGAGCAATCGTCTTTCTTTCGCTTTTCCTCGAATTGTCTCTGGCGAGTTCAATCGCGCAGCAGAGCTCGCCGGAACCCTCGATGGACCACATGCATATGCCATCAGGTCAGATGTCATCACATGAGCAGATGAGCGACATGTCCGAGATGATGAACCAGATGCATCCGAAGTCCCTGATTAAGGAGGTAAGGCATCATGCCACCTCCGGCACAAGCGCGGAGCCAAACTCGGTTCCCGCTCCGATGTTGATGTCGATGAAGGACAAGTGGATGTTGATGTTCCATGCCAATGCTTTTGTGGTGGATACGCAACAGTCGAGCCCACGCGGCGGAGATAAGCTCTATTCGACCAATTGGCTCATGCCCATGGCACAACGTTCTCTGGGGCCGGGACAGTTGACCATTCGTGCAATGTTCAGCTTAGAGCCGGCAACGGTAGGCGACCGACGTTATCCTTTGCTCTTCCAGCAAGGCGAAACGGCATTTGGAGCGGCGATTGCGGATGGACAGCATCCGCACGACTTCTTTATGGAGCTGGCCAGCCTCTACGATCTGCCAATCGGTGAACGTAGTCTTCTGACCTTCTATGCGGCGCCTGTTGGTGATCCGGCCATCGGCCCCACTGCTTACCCACATCGCGCTTCCGCTTCCGAGAATCCGGTTGGAACGCTAGGGCACCACCAGCAGGATTCAACACACATCGCAAATGACGTGGTTACACTCGGATTCACACACGGTATTGTTCGTCTCGAAATGAGCGGATTCCATGGCAGGGAACCGGACGAGTTCCGATGGAACATCGATCAGGGGAAGATCGATTCGTGGTCGACGCGATTGACTGTGCAACCTGGACAGAACTGGAGTGGGCAGTTTTCTTACGGCCGAATCGCCAGTCCTGAAGCGTTGTTTCCATCGGAAGACCAGGCGAGGACAACGGCTTCCCTTATGTACAACAAACCCTTCCGGCATGGGAACTGGGCCAGTTCGGCCGTATGGGGAAGGACGAGGGCGCTCGAAGATTCTGAAAAGGAAAACAGCTACCTGCTGGAATCTACCGTGAATTTCCAGGAGGAGAACTATGCCTGGGTTCGGCTGGAGAATGCTGGCAGGTCAAACGAGTTGCTCGTTGGAGAGAATCCTCTGCCAGCCGGATTTAGGGAAGAGCCGCTAACACATGTGCAGGCCTATACCGTTGGTTATGACCGCGAGATCCGTTTGCTGCCCGGAGTCTCTTCGGCTCTGGGTGCTCAGATCTCGACGTATCGCGTGGGCACGCCGCTCAGACCCATCTATGGTTCTGACCCACTGGGCGTATCGATTTTCATCCGGCTCCGGCCAAGGTGATTGAGGATCGAGCTGCATTCCACTTCCGGTGAGATAAAGTAGGTGCATTCATCTCTGTCTTGTCACTGGAGCTGCAAATCCAGATAAGCCTGGGGAGGCTCTGTTCTCAGTGCAAGTGGGATAGACTTGGCGATGCCCGCGAGCAACGGGCACCGAACCATTCAGAGGGTTCCATGCGTTTTCATTTATTTGCAATTGCAGCGCTCTTCTCCACTCTCACACTGCCAATGGCTGCGCAGCGGCGTGTGCCAAAGGACCTGAGCAGCGCAAGAGGATTCAACTATCAGTCTGCAGAGACGATCGGGCATGCCGAATTCTGGCTTCAATACAATCCAGCGGTAACGAGACGCGACCTGGACTACGCCAAACGCCTTCAACTAAACCAGGCGCGTGTGTTCGTCCCCTTCGCAGCCTGGGAGAAAGACAAAGAAGCACTCAGAAGAAACTTGCTCGACTTTGTCCGTGCCGCACACGAACGGGGCATCGGTGTTATGCCGACCATGCAATACAAGTATGGTCAATGGAAGAACCGGGCCGAGTGGCAGGACGCAAGAGATTTTGTTGCTGACTTGGTGGCCACGGTAGGGAAGGAACCGGGCCTGGAAATCTGGGATGTGGAAAATGAGCCCGAATGCTGCAAGCTACCGCCTACTCCGGACAATCGACTGCGGATGGAACATGCCGTTTATATGGCCAGAGTCTTTCATGAACTCGATCCAGCGACTCCGGTAACGATTGGTGCGACTTTCGCCGAGAACATGATCGAGATGGGCGATGCAGTGGATGTGCTCTCGTTTCATGATTACAGCCCGACACGAGCGCAGATTCGAGCCAACATCGAGACCGCGAAACGGTACGCGAGGCAGACTGGAAAGCCACTCATCAATACGGAGATTGGATGCATCGCACGCGCCAATCCGTACGACGTCACTCTGCAGGAATACATGGGGGCCCACGTCGGCTGGTACATCTGGGAGCTGATGATCACCGGCAACTGGGGGACGGTCCATGGTGTGTTCTATCCGGACGGCACCGTGCGTGATCCGTCTATCCCCGCCGCACTTCTAGGGTTTTTCCGCAACCGAGGAAAGAATGTTGTGGAAGAGGTGCCCGACCGCGAGAACCATCTCACGGAAGCTGTGGCCAAAAATAGGGCGTGGTTAGCCGACTCGAACTCCGAGTGGGAGGCCGGCCTGGATCTTGCAGAGACTTCGGCAAATCTACTCGAAGGTGCCCAATTGACACCCATGCACAAATTGCCAAGCAGGGAAGTCATTCTGCTGCGCGAGGGTAAACCGGACTTACCCGCGTTACGCTCGCTGCTTGTGTCGTTCACTTCCATGCTTGTTCCTGAACAGCTCCCTGCGGATGATCCTCGTCGTTCGCGTCCGCCAGGCTTTATCAAGTGAACTATGTTTTCTGATGGGGCCGTCATGCCTGCACACACATCCGGCGAATCAATTTCCGGCTGCAAGACGTCGGTAGAGTGCGGGATCGAACTCCTGCAGGCCGGTAATGCCGTGCAGATGGTTCACTGATACCCAGGGCAGCCAACTGCGATGGGTTCCAAAACCTCGATTCGTCGACATTCCCCAGTGTTCCTGTTGCCAACCGGGTCCGAGCAGGTCGTAGGTGCGTCCCGGCAATGCCAGCATGCTCTTGGTATCGAGCAGAAGGATCCTCGCTACGTCAAGGTAGTGCTCGTCATGGCTGTATTTGAATAGCCTGGCGTAGTCAGGCACGGCCCAGTCCAGGTATTCGTCCACGCCGCCAACTGCGCGCGCCGTTATGCCCTGGACACCGACGGTGGAGACGCCGCGTTTCCAATTCAAATCGCCATCCAAAGCGTCGAAAGGCATGGGCAGGTTCCATATCCAGATATAGGTTTCGGCGTAATTACCGGCGGCTTCTGCTCGCTGCAGCCACTCGGGATTTCTCGTGGCATCGTAAAGATCCAGAAACGCATTGAGGGAAAGCATGCCCGCCTCTTTATCGGTGATGTTGGGATTATCTGTGGCACCCCCAACGAACACACCTCGGCTGCCGTATTCACGCCAGACGTACTCCGCTGCGCGGATCGCGGCGTCAAGGTAAAGTGGTTGGCCAGTCTCCTTACTCAATTTCACCAACATCGGAACGGGGTTGTAGCTGCTAGTTCCTGACGCCTCAATAACCTCGCCAGTGCCGCCATGCCAACTCCTCGGAAACGAACCATCTTTGCGCTGCTGAGTCAGCAGCCAGTCGCCAAACTGCCGGCACCAGGCAAGCCAGTCCGGATGATCCCACCCCTGATCTTTTTCACGCTGGTAGGCGTTCAGGAGAGTGCGTGTACCTTCTGATGGGCCTCTGAGAGTGACGGTGTCGCCGGCCCATGAGTCCGCGGTGCCGCTCCAGAGGTTAAAACCTTCCCCTGCGGGCGGCGATAGCGGCACCACGTGCACGAACGTGTTGATAATCGCAAGGCCGTCGCTGCGCATTTTCTGACCACGAGGACTTGGATCGCGATCTCCTTCGATCAGCAGTTGATTCGCCGATTCGATACCCTTCGAAACGAAACCCATGATGACCTTGGGCCACTGCTCCAATTCATTCGCGCCGAGATCGACATGGATGCCGCGGCTGCGCGCCCAATCCGCCAATTCCGCACTCTTCGCCGGGCTCAGCTCGTGGGCAGTAACCGGCGTGTTTGCCAGGCGTGCAGGCGGGGTAGGAAAGGAGTTGCGATATCGATTCCAATTGCGGTATGAACCGGGATTTCCACTGACTGCGTCGAAGAGAAAGGGAATGCCTGCATGACCGTCGACTCTGACAACGTGGTCATCAAGGTGATCTGTGAGCACGCGGCGAACGATTTCCAGGTCTGGGTGCATCGCAGGTGGCTTGAGAGCCCGCCAGGCCCACCGCCAGACATCGCGCTCCATCCCCACGAAGGAGTCACTCTTTCCGAAGCGGAATGCAACTTCGTAGCTCTGGGTGAAACCGGCCTTCATCGGATGGTAGCGACGCCGCACAACATCGGAAGGTGGAGTTTGCAACCCTCGAGTGAATTCTCTTGTGGTTCCGGGAAACCAGAAGCCAAATTCGACGCCGCCCGTGGTGCCTTCATGCGCGCCAAGCGCCCCAAACTGAATGCGCTCGTCGATCACCGACTTGGCGTTCCCGGCGGTCGATTCGGCCCAGGTGGTGTCACCACGAGGCGCCGTATTCATGATCGCCGCCCAGCTTCTGTCAGGGAAGAAGAGCGCGAAAAGAGGCGCGGAGAGTTGGTCTTCCCGGAATTCGAAGCGCTTTGCGCGATAATTCAATTCTCCGCCAGGAGAGGAGTCTCCGTCATAAGTTGGATCGCCGTAGAGAAGGCCTGGAGCGAAGTAACTCGCATCCGACCATCTGACGGCCGGTTTAGATGAGAGGCGAATAGCCGAATAGAAGCCTGCGCTATTGTCTCCGCTCGTAACGCGCACTTTTCGGCGAAGCAACAGCATGTCGCCCGCTATCCTCCATAGATCTTCCACTTCGAAAGCTGCACCGTCATTGCACGACAATTTCGCCTTTGCGACGATTCCACTTGTTACTTGTTGCAAGGATTGATATCCGATCGCAAAGTCGTGCACGTCCTCGTTGCTGCGATAAACTTCGATTTGCACAGGCTTTTGCTGCGAGAGCAACGCGCCAGAGCGGTTGGAGATTGTGAGGCTCCAATCACCCGAGCCGGCACGCCCAAATGTTACAGCTGTACCGTTTTCTAACCGGCCGAGCTGCCGGACCTCGTCGGGATCTGCGTGGCCCTGCAGCTGCCCCACGGCCGCGATCATTGCTGATACAAGCGCGCCGAACACAATTTTCTTGATCATTATGAGGAGTCCTTAGACCGATTGCGTTCCTGCTTCCGCCATTATCGTTCACGTCGAGTGTCATTTGGCTCCCGATGATGGGGAGACACCCGTATCGCGTTTGAATTGGAATTGACTGAAAGGCAACGGCAGCTTCCTGATTGGCTCAAGGCCCAGGTCAGCCACATGAAGGAAGGGCACTCGGTGCTTGCTGATCTGTATGGCAGGGGCGATGAGGCGTGCGGTTCCGATACCAGCTGTGATTTTGAGATTAGCTTCGAGCCTACCGGTCCATTCAGACGTTGGTGTTTTGCGATGATGTACGGCGGAGATGCAGAATGGGCTCGATGTTTTTGGATTGCTGGTGCGCGATTCCTTTTTCGGTGAGCGCGCCGGTGGGACATACCTTTGCGCATTTTCCGCACGAGGTGCAGTGTTTTGCGCTACCCCAGTCCTCTCCCAGATCGCTGACGAGACGGGACCCGATGCCGCGAGCCGATATCTCCCACACGTTCGCCCCTTCCAGTTCCGAGCAGACCCGCACACAGCGACTGCAGAGAATGCATCGGTTTTGATCAAGAACAAATCGTGGATGACTCATGTCTACGGAAAGTCTGGGATTGTTGTATGGATGGCGAACGTGGGTGATCTCGAGGTATTGGGCCAGGTTCTGAAGTTCGCAATGGCCATTCGAAACGCAAGCGGAACAGACATGATTGCGTTCGGCCAGGAGCAGTTCAACTGCTATCTTTCGGTACTCATTCAGTCGGATGGAAGTCGTCCGGATGGACATTCCATCCTGTACCGGGGTCGTACATGCCGCCAACAGTCTGTCTGTCCCCGCAACCTCGACCATGCAAACGCGGCACGCACCGGCCGCGCTGAGCCCTTCGAAGTAACAGAGAGTAGGAATGTATTTGCCATGATCGCGAGCAGCCTGGAGAATCGTCTGGCCCGGGCGAACTGTTATCAACTCACCGTCGATTCTGACCGAGGTAGTCTTCAATTCTTCTGCTTTCACGTTCTAGCCCTCCGAAACAGCAGTTCGAAGATCGCATCTCAAACACCGGCGACTTTCTTCCAAAGCCTCCGCTGCCGTCAGCGTACAGACCACCTCGCTGTGCGTTCGCACGCGCGTCAGCGCAGGAATAACCGCTCCGATATGCCGTTTGCTGAGGCTCGGTTCTCCGGGGACCTTTCGTCCGTAGGTGAGTTCTGGAAAGATGAGTTCCCATCGATCCTCTGTCATCAGGCGCAGATCAATCTGCCGAGCAGCTTGCTTGCCGGCACTCATGGCATTCGAAACATTTGAAGCACCAGTGATTGCATCACCGCCAGCGTAGAAACCTTGCCGGCTCGTCTCAAGAGTCAAACGATTGACCTTGATGGTGCCTTGCTCTTTGAGTTCCAGCCCTGACGCGCGGCAGAAATCCAGGTCAAACGTCTCGCCTATGGCCATGATTACACTGTTGCATTCGAATCTCTGCACTTCATCAAGAGGAATTGGCGTGCGGCGTCCCGTACTATCGTATGCGCCAAGCCGCGTTCTGACGACCTCGATGGCTTTGACCTGCCCATTTGAGTCGCCAAGAATGCGATGCGGCGCGGCCAGAAAGACAATCCTGACACCTTCCTGTTCGGCGGCCTGGATCTCTTCATCGATCGCGGGCATGTCGCGGCGTTCCCGCCGATAAACGATCGTTGCATCGGCGCCAGCTCGCTTCGCGGTTCGTGCTGAATCGATAGCGGCGTTGCCTCCGCCAATGATGACTACATGCGCTCCAAGTTGTATCGGAGCACGCTTCGCGACTGACTCTAGAAATGGAAGCGCTGGATAGACCCCGGCAAGCTCCGTGCCGGGCAAATATAACCACGATTCCTTCCATGTGCCGATGGAAAGAAACGCAGCGTCGAACTGATTCGCGAGATCATTCAAGGTAAGGTCGAGGCCAACGCGGCTGTTGAACTGCATCTTTACGCCGACTCGCTCAATCAATTTCAGTTCGTTTTGCAGCACTGCTTTCGGCAGCCGATACTCGGGAATCGCAAATCGGAGCATTCCTCCAGCCTCGGCTCGCTCTTCGAAAAGTGTGACATCGTGCCCCAGCATTGCCAGATAGAATGCAGCCGTTAAACCCGTTGGTCCGGCTCCTACAACGGCGACCTTGCGTCCAGTCATGGGCAATTTATGGCCCAAGACACGATCCACCATCGGTTCGAATAAATCCGACGAATATATCGCGTCCGCAATAAACCGATGCACCTCGCGCATATTGACCACCTCGTCGAATGACTGGCGACGACAGCGGTTATCGCAGGGATGCTGACAGACGCGTCCGGTGGATGCAGGGAGCGGATTATCGAGCACAATCGATTCGAAGGCATCCTCTAACCTGTTCTCCTGAAATAGCTCAAGAAAGCGGGGGATCTTCATCCGTAACGGGCAGCTGTTCTCGCACGGAGAAACGGCAAGTTCCTGGCATACTCCAGCTCTGCACCGGTGCGCAAGAATGTGATCCTGATACTCATCGCGAAAGTGTCGCAGTGTTGTCAGCACTGGGTTTGGAGCCGATTGCCCGAGACCGCAGAGCGAACAAGCCTGAATCATACGCGCCAACTCATCCAACTTCTCCAGGTCGTCGGGCGTGCCAGTGCCGTCCGTGATTCCATTTAAAATGCGGAGTGCCTTATCGAGACCGACCCGGCAGGGCACGCACTTTCCGCACGATTCAGAATGCGTGAATTCGATGAAGTACCGGGCAACGTCCACCATGCAGTTGTCTTCATCCATCACGACCATTCCGCCGGACCCCATGATGGAGCCAATCTTTCCAAGGGTCTCGTAATCAACGGGCGTATCGAACATCTCTGCCGGGATGCAGCCACCCGAGGGACCACCAGTTTGGACCGCAAGGACCCGCCGTCCATTGGCAGCCCCTTCCCCAATGTCATAGACAAACGTTTTGAGTGGAGTGCCTAGCGGCATCTCGACCAGGCCTGTATTCCGCACCTTCCCCACCAGGGAGAAGACCTTTGTACCCGGGCTCTTCAAACTCCCCACCTCTGCGAACCAAGCCGCTCCCCGGCTTACGATCGCAGGGACATTGCACCAGGTCTCGACATTATTGATGTCAGTTGGCGATCTCCAAAGCCCATGTTGGGCTGGGAAAGGTGGTCTCGAACGTGGTCGACCGGCGCAGCCTTCCAGAGATGCAATGAGCGCCGTTTCTTCGCCGCAGACAAATGCGCCAGCGCCCTGAACCAGTTCGATATCGAAATCGAAACCGCGGCCCAATATATTCTTGCCCAGCAGGCCATAATCCCGAGCCTGGGAAAGTGCACGGACAAGTCGGCGCACCGCCAGGGGATATTCAGCGCGGATGTATATGATGCCTTTTGCGGCACCGGTAGCAAAAGCGCCGATTACCATTCCTTCCAGAACCGAATGCGGGTCGCTCTCGATCTCGTTTCGGTTCATGTAAGCCCCCGGATCTCCCTCGTCGGCATTGCATATCAGGTATTTCGTTTCCGGTTTGGCCTTGGCGAGAAAATCCCACTTGTTTCCGGTGAGAAAGCCCGCACCTCCGCGCCCGCGCAGGCGCGACGCTTTGATGAGTTCTATGAGAGACTCAGGCTGCCCATCGATGAGTACCTTGTAAAGCGACTGATAGCCCCCAACTGCGATGTATTCCTCTATGTCTTCAGGGTTGATAAACCCTGCGTTCCGCAGCACGATCTTCATCTGCTCCCGCAAAAACGGGATTGTGTTCCAGGCGGGGATCTCGGGATAGCCCTGTCCGAATTTCAACTGAGCTGTGATGTGGTCCCATTCGTCGAACTTGCAAAAGGTCAGATCGCGTGGCATTGTCCCGGATGCAACCGCTTCGAGAATGGTTCCGGCATCGTTGGCATGAACATGATGGAACATCACGAGGGGCGCTCCCGGGAGACGCACTCCGACCAATGGCTCCTGGAAGCAAGCTCCAAAACAACCAACGCCAGCGAGTTCGGCATCCTGGCCGCTCTTCTCCATTCCTTCATGCAAGGCGTGGAAGACATCTTCGGCGCCGTTGCCGCGGCCGCAGGTTCCCATTCCCACGGTGATGCGGGGAATCGGCGGTGTCAGCTTGTTGAGGCCCGACTCTCGAACTTTGTTGAAACTTGCGATATCGTCGATGCGCGTTCTCATCTTTTCCTCTGGCTTAGCACGCTGATTTCGCGCTGGAGTGATCGTTCATTGACGTGGCTCAGGATGTGATGATTGACCTCGACGACCGGCGCAAGGGCACACTGTCCAAAGCAGGCCACCGTACGGACAGTAAAGCGGCGGTCCTGGGTTGTTAGAGAAAACTTGTCCGCATTGCTCAGGGCTTCTCCGGCCCGAGTGTTCAGCCCGAGATCGAGACATACCTTGCCGAACAAATCGCGAGAACCGCGCGTGTGGCAGGCTGTTCCTCTGCAGACGCAGATAAGATTGTCGCCTTGGGGTTCGAGGTTGAATAACGAATAGAAGGTTGCAACGCTATAGACCTGCGCGGGGGGCGTTCCGGTTGCTGCGGCGATGTAGCGGAGAGCGGCAATGGAAAGGTACTTATGTGAGTTTGCCTGTTGAACGTCCTCGAGGATGCCCAGCAATGCACCGGCTCCTTCGTGGTGCTCTTCAATTATCTGGTCGATCAGCGACTTCTCGCTGGTATCTATGGCCTGCGCTACCTCATCTGCCATCTGCCCTCCTTAGGTCTCCTGATCCGAAAAACGGATCTGATTCCATAGCGAAGGTGAGCTGAGCTTTAGAGCTCACTTAAGTCGTGAGTGAGAGAGAAGGCTACAGACTGAACGAAGTACGTCCGGACAGGGCTCTACTCAGGTTCAAGCCTGAATCGCCCAAACCTACCTCACGACAGTTGTCCGCCGGAACTCTGATCTCAATCAGTAACGGTGTATGTGTCTCTCATCACAGATAGGTGTGATTCCGCCGCAGGGAAAGGACAACCCTCTCGGCGTCACATGAGCTGCGGCGGGGTCTTCAGTAATGCTCTTCGGGAAGAGACGTGATGGATGCTCGTATCGCAGGATGCGCTACTCGCTCTTGTGCAACTGAACTGACAATTGAGAGTCGGGACGATTATCAGCGTGTCCCGAGACTTTGGCGAAGTCGCCTGATACCAATCCTTGAAGAAAGTACGAAACAGGATGGGTGATGTCTGGTTTGAAAGACGTGCCCGCATAAGGACTCACGCGTACATTTGCGTAGATCTGCGCACCATCCTCCTGGTAAGAGCCGGTGTACGTGTGCAGTGGATCGCCGCCTTCAATTTTCCCGTCGTGCAGTACAGCGAGCCCTTCGCCTTGCACCTCTCCGGACGTAAATCGAGCGTGCCAGATTCCTTGCATTTTCTTTACCTCCTCATTGAAAAGCAAAGGTGGCCAACAGCATACTCCAGATCTCTATCGACTGCTTATCGATAAGGTCATAGTCCATTGCCCGCGACCTCATGATCCCGTCGAGAACCAGCGAGTGATCGTTGCTGGGCCCTTTGATCGCAAAGGGACGCGTAGCTTAATGGCGCTTGGTCAAGCGGATCGCGCAGAATAACAGCGCTGAGGAGGTAGAAAACAAAAAAGGCTCGGCCTCTCGAAGGCTCCGAGCTTTCATGCTTCCATGAGCGTCAGAAAATTGTCATGCTGCAAAGGCGCGCCTTACTGAATCCGACAATTGCTGCAGCTTTCCGTTTCCGAAGAAGGCCAAGGCCATGGCTCCCAATCGCCTCGTGGCTTTCGGGAGCCTGGCTCTGCAGTGCCGCCCTATTGAATGCCTCTCGTGAATGAGATGGGACAGCCTCGTTCCCCCAGGCTTTTCGCAAAGCCTTTGCTAATTCACGATGCCTCCAGCTTCCTGGGTCTTGTCGCAGACGCCAGTGGTTGGCTGGGTAGGCAGGAAGGTGGTCCAAGCGGCTCCTCCACCGGTGGAGTTCGGCGGGTTGAGATTGGCTGGGGTGCTGAAGTCGAAGAAGTCACTCATGTCTCCGTTTTTCAGCCAATAGGCGTCCCTGGCGGTGAGGGGCGGGACATTGTAGGTCTTCTCGATCAAGGCCAGGATCGCGGTGCTGTCCATGGGAACGTGCGAGACGTAGTGCGGCTTGACGTAAGGCGAGATGACGATGATCGGGACCCGTCCGCCAGTCAGATTGAACATGTTGTACCCACCATTCTGCGGGGTGGGAGCTGTGAAGTTGGCATTCGGCCCGGCGTGGCAGTAGCCGTAGGAGCCGTTGTTGGGGTCGGGACACTGGCCTTGCGCGTACGCATCAGGTGGGGGAACGGTTAGTGGCGGCACATGATCGTAGAGGCCGCCGGACTCGTCGTAGGTGAGGATGAAGACGGAATCCTGCCAGGCGTCGCTCTTCATCAGCGCACCGATGATCGATTGGATATAGGCGGCTCCCTTTTGGATGTTGTTGTCGGGGTGCTCATCGAGACCGCTCGCACCGGAAGCAGATTCGATAAAGACGACCTGCGGCAGAGTCTTGTCAGGATCGCACGGCGAACCGTTGCAGGAGCCGGCGAGCAGGTTCATTAGATAGCTGGTGGGATAGGTTTTGTTCTGGACGGTCGGATCAGTGTAGTCCTGGAAATTCGGAAGGAACATGCCGTCCTGGTAGTAGTAGGTCCAGCTGACGTTGGCCTCATTCATGGCGCGGTAGATCGTTTTAGCGCTGTAACGGGGATGGGTGTTGTCCGCGTCGGGATACTCGTGGCCAAAGGAACTCGCCGACTCGATGAACATTCGGTTGGGATAGGTGGCAGTGAGGACAGGCGAGAACCAGCGATCGCTGGTGGCGAAGAAGCTCGCCAGGTCGTAGTAGTAGGGTAGGTCGGTCTGGTCGTAGTAACCCAGTACCCGAGTGCCTTCGGGATCGTAGTTGGTTTCACCGGAGCCGAGGCCGCCGTTGGGAGTGTCGAGGAAATTATTCATGGCGAACGAACCGCTAGGATAGGTACTCGTCGTGAGCCATGCTTTGTCGCCGCCCTTTAGCGCGAGGTTGTGATGGGCCTCATCCCAGGATGGGGTTGGGTTCTGGGTGCAGACTGTGGCTTCATGGAACGGTTTGACCTGGGTGCCGTCGTGGTGATTGGTGAGCACCAAGTTGGGGTCGAAGCCGTCCACGTCAGTGGAGTTGGCGGAAATGCCGAACGGTTGGAGGCGCTGCGCGCGGTATGCTCCGAGGACGCCGAAGTAATTGTCGAAGGAACGGTTCTCCTGGAGCATGAAGATGATGTGCTTGATCTTGCCGGCCGCAACTGACGTAACGGTGACGGTTATGGTCTGCGTGAGCTGCGTGCCATCGGTCAGCGTCGCAGTAGCGGTATAGGTGGTCGTGGCAGCCGGAGTTACGGTTATCGATCCTTTGGGCAGCGGAGTGCAGGGAGCGCAGCCGCCATTGTCAATGGAAAGCGCGGTCACGGAAGGATCAACCTGCCAGGACAGAGTCACGGGCTGATTGGCCGTGCTATTGGTTGGGGTTGCGGTCAGGTTGATATTGACGGCGTTGATGGTGACGCTGGTGGGCTGACTCTGCCCGCCGGAGCCGGTCGCAACCATGGTGTAAGTCACAGTTTTGGGAACGGGTATCTGGATTCCGGCGGGCTCGGAGACAGGGAAGGTGCCCCCCTCTTCTGGATCGCTTTGCGGAAGTGCGGGGGTAAATGTGACGGAGGTCGCGTTCGTCGTCTGCCAGCTGAGGGTTGTGGAGGAGCCGGCCACGACGGTCGTTGGACTGGCGGTGAACTGGGTGATCTGCGGCACACCGACCGCCACAGCGACAGCTACGGACTGAGGCTGAGTACTGCCGCCGGGCCCTGTTGCGATGGCGGTATACGTGGTGTTTTCAGTCGGCTGGTCAGTGGCTGGATTGGTGGTTGTGGCGATCTGCCTTGTGACGCCATCGGCGCCCACCGCAGTGATAGCGACAGAAGTGGCGTTGGTCGCTTGCCAGCTGAGGGTGATCGAATCGCCTTTGGTGATGCTGCTGCTCGAAGCGCTGAAGACCAGGGTGGGAGCGGCCGGTGGCGGCTGAGTCACCGCGACCTGGACTTGCTGTGGCTTGGTGCTGCCGCCGGGACCGGTGGCCGTGGCCGCATAGGTGGTGGTCACGGTTGGCGAGTCCTGGCTGGAGCCGTTGATCTGGGCAGTGGGGATGTTGCGGACTGTACCATCGCTGCCGGTGGCGGTAATTGTGAGGGAGGTGGCGTTGGTGGTCGTCCACGTCAAAGTCACGGACTGGCCTGACGTGATGCTGCTGGCGCTGGCGCTGAAAGTTAATGTCGGCGCCGGAGTAGGCGCCGCAGTCACAGCAACCTTGACTTGCTGCTGGACGGTGGGGCTGCCGCTGCTTGAGCTAGCGGTCGCAGAATAGGTGGTGTCCTGGGTGGGCTTGTCCTGGGTGCTGCCACTGAGCTGGGAATTGGTGGAAATGGCTCGAGTGGTGCCGTCAGCACCTGTAGCGGTGATGGAGACGGAGGTCGCGTTCGTGCTTTGCCACGTCAAGGTAACTGCCTGGCCGGAAGTGACGCTGCTGCTGCTCGCCGCAAACGTGAGAGTTGGCGTCGGCTTCGACGAAGAACCCTTCGAACCTGAACTACAGCCGGCGAGAGCGAAAAGTAGTGAAACTACAGCTACTCCAAACAGAGCTCTGAGACGCGTCATGAGCGGTTTACTCCTACTAGACAAAAGGAACTCAAACGTAAGGCTCCTGGCTGCCGTTACGCGTCCTGCTTTCGTATTTTCGTCAGGGATTGTGCAGCGAATCTATAACCAAGAGAACAATCCGGCAGAAATCAAAGTTAAACAGCATTCGCACAAAGGCCCGTGGCCAACGATCAAATCGTTACAGGTTCGTCGCGGATTGGCCAAATTTTTGCAGCTCTACTTACGTCTGACTAGTTAGATTGCTCGGGCTGCAATACGGCTGCTTCGCATGGCAATAATGTCGGGGTGACAACGTCACTTCGGGTATTTCGGGGCTCCTTAAATCGGGTCAACATTATGGTTTCGAACCAGGAAATCTCGTGCAGTCGCGCGTCAGAGGTCGCACGCAGACAATGGTCACTGTGCCTTTCCCGAGCAAAAAGTTTCCCCAATCTGCTCCGAAGCGATGTGTGGTTGTGGACGGGATTGCTTCTGGGGCCCGAGGCGGGCATCAGCACTGTTGGCTCCACTGTTGCGCACATGACTGCTCCGGTACTCATAGTCATTGCCCTTGTTTTAACGACGCAGTGGCTATCCAAATGGGACCTAAGGCTAACTAGCCGCCGCAGCAGCCTCAGAGCGCACACGCGGACCCTTGGCTTGACATACTGAACTAAACCGTTCAGTATTGAATCTGATCCCGGAGGTCATTTCACATGATCAGGGTGCAAAACCTTGTAAAAACCTTTGGCTCGTTCACTGCCGTTAACGATGTCTCTTTCGATGTTGCGGCGGGCGAGATCTTCGCTTTCCTCGGCCCTAACGGGGCGGGGAAGACTACAACCATCAAAATGCTCACCACACTGCTTCATCCGACCAGCGGTTCAATTCAACTGGACGGACTCGATCCGAAGACAGACCAGAACCAGGTGCGTCAACGCTTTGGAATCGTGTTTCAGGATCCGAGCCTGGATGGCGATCTGACCGCGTGGGAGAACATGGAAATTCACGGCGTTCTTTATCACGTTCCGCATAAAGTGCGTCATCAGCGATCGGAGGAACTCCTAAAGCTGTTTGAGCTATGGGACCGGCGCAATGACCAAGTGAAGAAATTCTCGGGCGGGATGAAGCGGCGCCTCGAAATCGCGCGCGGCTTTCTGCACACTCCGAAGATTCTGTTTCTGGATGAGCCCACGCTGGGACTCGATCCGCAAAGCCGAAACCAGTTGTGGAGCCATGTCAAGCGCGTCAACGAGGCCGAGAAAGTCACAGTGATGCTTACAACGCATTACATGGACGAGGCTGATCGTGTGGCACATCGGATCGGCATCATTGATCACGGCAAGCTGGTGACGCAAGGAACTCCGGCGGAGATCAAGGAGCAGACCGGTACGAGCTCGCTTGAGGATGCATTCCTCAAGTTAACTGGGTCGACTATCCGCGATGAGAGCGCTGGTTCGGCCGATCAGATGCGTCAATTCGCAAAGATGTGGCAACAGCAAAGGAGGTAGCGAATGAGTGCGATTTATATTCTCTGGCTGCGCGAGTTGAAGCGGTATACGCGCTCGCGCGCGCAGATTATTGCTTCGCTGGGACAGCCGATGCTCTATCTGCTTGTGCTGGGTTTTGGGCTGAACCCTGTGTTTAAACGCGCTGGGTACGGCAGCTACTTCCAGTTCATCGCGCCTGGCGTGATTGGAATGTCCGTGCTTTTCTCATCCATCTTTTCGGGGCTGGGCTTGCTTTGGGACCGCCAGTTCGGGTTCCTGAAGGAGACGCTCGTCGCTCCGGTAGCCCGAATCCAGATCATGATCGGACGCACGCTCGGTGGCTGCACGGTAGCTGTGATTCAGGGTTTGCTAATTTTGACGATTTGCCTGATTTCGGGATTCCGGCCCGCGAACTGGCTTGCGATTCCGGTTGCGGTGGGATTTATGGTGCTGATTGCCATGCTCTTCGCTGCGCTGGGAGTAATCTTCGGATCAAGTCTGCAGGATATGCAGGGATTCCAGTTGATTATGAACTTCCTGGTGTTGCCCATTTACTTTCTTTCCGGAGCAATGTTTCCTCTGACAAATCAGGGAAAGATTCTTGCATTCATCACGGCTCTTGACCCACTGTCGTATGGAATCGATGGGATGCGCTCGGTGCTTCTCAGCTCTGCGACTTTCCGTCCAGCATTTGGGCTCAGCATCGATCTGGCGGTACTGGTTGTAGTCGGCACGATCCTTTTGATACTCGGGGCTTGGCGATTCTCTAAGATTGAAGCATAGGTATGGCTCGTCCTCGAAGTACGGAAGCACACGAGAAAGTTCTCAATGCCGCGCTTGAGCTCTTTGCCGAGCGCGGCATTGAGACAACCAGCATGGATGCAATCGCCCAGGCCTCCGGCGTAAGCAAGGCGACGATCTACAACCACTGGTCCGACAAAGAAGCCCTGCTTCTGGAAGCAATGCTCATGATTCATGGCCTCGACCGCGAGGTCGAAGACATTGATACGGGCGACATTCAGCGCGATCTTACGATCGTGCTCACGCGGAAACCGCCGGACAAGTACGATACCGTGCGCAACCGGCTGACACCCTCGCTCATTGCGTATTCAGCCTTCCATCCTGAATTTGGCCGGGAGTGGCGCCATCGAGTTACGGAGCCCCCCAGGCAATGCATCCGGAAGATTCTTCGGCGCGGTATGTCGCTGAGACTGCTACCGCAAGATCTCGATATCGAAGCGTCTGTTGCGTTGTTGCTCGGGCCGATGCTTTACGCGCACATCTTCAATAAAGAAGATCCTTCGCGCACGCCCGATCTAGGGCCCGTGAGCGCCGCAAACTTTTGGCGCGCACAAAGCCAGGCTCGTAGAGAGTTCATCGCGAAGGCCGGGGTGCCGAAACCCGGAGGCAAGTCGAAACGTCGGGATAGCTAGCCCTGGGCAGTGCGCGTGCCACTTTGAATATGCCTTAAATGGGCTGGTCTCTCCCCTCCTGCACAGCATGACCACTGAGCCGGGAATGCGACCATAGAGTCAATGAGCGAACTGGTTACCCTCAGATGTAAGGCGATCCTTTTTGATATGGATGGAACACTTGTCGACTCCACTGAGATCGTTGAACGCGCGTGGGGTGGGTGGGCTGCGCGGCACAACATTTCTCTGATCGATGTTTTGACCTTCTCGCACGGGCGTCCTACGATCTCTACGCTTGAACACTTTCGGCCGGGACGGGATCATTCGAACGATCTGAAGGAACTTGCCGAATTTGAAGAGACGCAAACGGAGGGGATTCTGGCAGTGCCAGGAGCCTCGGATGTCTTGAAGGTGCTCCAGAAGCAGAGTCATCCTTGGGCTGTTGTGACTTCTGCGTGGAGAACACTTGCTGAGACACGTGTGCTGGCTGCGGGCTTACCCCTGCCGAAGGTGATGGTGCCAATTGACGAGATCCAGAATGGCAAGCCGGATCCCGAGGGCTTTCTGCATGCCGCAGCCCAATTGGGTGTGGCGCCGGAAGAGTGCGTCGTATTTGAGGACACCCGGCCTGGAATTGAAGCGGGGATGAGGGCCGGAATGCAAGTGGTGGGGCTGCTGACGACGTGCTCACGGGAGCAGTTGGGGCACGAGCCGTTGGTGCAGGATTTCAGGGACGTGGAAATTCGGAGTGCGGACGATTCTCTAACGATAGAAATCAAATCTCCTCCGGCTAAGAGCTAAGAACAGCTTCAGAATCCGGACGGTCGTTGCGCAGCTACTCCGAAGGCGCGCTCAAGTGCGATGCCGGCCTGGCACAATGTGCCTTCGTCGAAGAGACGGCTGATGAGAGTGATGCCGTGCGGGACGCGGCGCGGCGGAGAGAATCTGGGGAGCGGGCGTTTGGGATCGGGCGCCCAGTCGCTCCGCGCTTCAGAGACTTCGACAAACCCTGCGCGGAAGGTGAGCGAAGGGTGGCCAGTGTTGTTGGTGATGACCAAGATCTCGTCGCGGAGCGAAGGTACGATCAGCAGGTCAACGTCGGACATGATGCGCGCCATCTCCAGTGCGACTTTGCGGCGCAAACGATCGGCTTGCACGAAGTCGACCGCCGAGAGGAAACGCGATTGGCGAAAGGTGTTTGGCCATGCGTCAGGAACCTGGGCGCGTAGTTCGGCTTCTTTGTGGCTGAGGGTTAGCTCTTCGAAAGCTGCGGCGCTTTCGGCAAAGAGGATCAGGTTCAGCGAATCGTAGGGCCAGTCGGGAAGTGAAACCTCGACGGGCTGCATGCCCAGCTTACGGATCGTTTCGAGTGCGGCGCGGTCAACGTCGGTGGCAGGAGGCTCTTTCATCCATGCAGGGAAGTAGCCGACGCGCAGTCCGGCGACTTTCGCCGTCGCGTCGAAGGAGAGAGTGCTGGGAATGCAGGCCACGTCGCCAGGATCGGGTCCGGAGATTGCATTGAGGACCAGAATCGAGTCTTCAACGGAGCGAGCCATGGGACCTAGCTTGTCGAGAGACCAGCAGAGCGTCATAGCCCCGGTTCGTGGCACACGGCCGTAGGTGGGGCGCAGTCCTGTCACACCGCAGCGCATGGAAGGGCTGACGATGCTGCCTCCGGTCTCGCTGCCGACGGCGAATCCGACGAGGCCGGCGGCGGTGGCTGCGCCTGGCCCTGCGCTCGAGCCCGATGCGCCTTCTTCGAGAAGCCAGGGGTTCATGGTCTGGCCGCCGAACCAGATGTCGTTCAGCGCGAGGGCGCCGAGACTGAGCTTGGCGACGAGCACTGCGCCCGCTGCGTTCAGTCGTTCTGCAACGGCGCTGTCATTTTGTGGAATGCGATTGCGGTAGGGTTCAGCACCGTAGGTAGTAGCAATGCCGGCGGTGTCGAGGAGATCTTTTGCGCCCCAGGGAATACCGTGGAGAGGACCGCGGTATTTGCCCGACGTGATCTCGCGGTCAGCATGACGAGCCTGTTCCAGAGCGTGGTCTTTTGTCAGGGTGATGACGCAGCGCAGTTTCGGATCGAAGCGCTGGAGGCGATCGAGGTAAATGGTGGTGAGGCGTTCGGAGGTGATCAGGCGGGACTCGATCCACCGCGAGAGTTGAGAGACGGGGGCAAAAGCGATGTCAGATTCGCTGGAAGGAAAAGGTGTGTGCGGATCTGGAGTGCGCTGGAAGTGATTGCCTTCTTTGCCGGAGAGGCCGGGAGAGGTTCCCGTGAGAAGAGGATTCCAAACGGTGGCGGGTGCGAGATTGGATTCGAGAGTTATTTTGCGCGGGCCGGATCGACGCTCGTAGAGAGGAGCCATGGCCTGACGCCAGTTGCTTGCAGCCTGGGTGCGGTCGGCTTCGGTCATTCGGATCTGGACGAGTTTCTCCGCTTCTGCGAAGGTTTCGGCGGAGACAGCAGGGCCGACGGGCTGAGCAGTGCCGAAAGCTGGCGGCGCGCCGGGAGTTTGCTGGCTTTGTGCGGGCGCTGGAGTTTGTTCCGCTTCGACGGGGAGTGCTGCGCCTACTGCTCCCATGGTGCCGATTGCCAGGAAGTCTCGCCTTGAAGTTGTCATCAATGCCTTCGTGAAAGAAGATTTCTGTTGCGGGTTATGAGCAATATACCTGTGCGTACGCAGATGTCTCGAGTGGACATTGGCAGGCGAAGATGTTGGGCTAAATCGGTGGAGTTTGTACCAACTTAGCTGCAACCCTTAGAATCTGAATGAGCAGCAGTGGAACAGGAGAATGGGTTATGTTCCCGGAACTGCTAACTTCCGATGACTGAACACGCATCAGGTTCACCTAGCGGCCCGCAGCCAGTATCGCCTGCGTGGCAGAGAATTGAGACGGCACGCCACCCGCAGCGGCCTTATCCGATGGATTTTATCGAGCGGATCTTTACGGATTTCAGCGAGATTCACGGAGATCGCGCCTTCAGCGACGATTCAGCGGTGGCCTGTGGAATGGCGCGGCTCGGCGACGAAGAGGTGATGGTCATCGGGAACCGCAAAGGCGGCAGCACCAAGGAGCGGGTGAAACGAAATTTCGGCATGCCGCACCCTGAGGGTTACCGCAAGGCGCTCCGGTGCATGAAGATCGCGGAGAAATTCGGCCGCCCAGTGATCAGCTTCATCGATCTGCCCGGGGCATATCCCGGACTGGGAGCGGAAGAGCGCGGACAGGCTGAGGCGATTGCGCGGAATATCCGGGAAATGTCGCGGCTGCGAGTTCCGACGATCTCAATCATCAGCGGCGAAGGCGGCTCGGGCGGAGCGCTGGCACTTGCCGTGAGCGACCGGGTGCTGATTCTGGAGAATGCGCTTTACTTCGTGATCACGCCCGAGTCATGCGCGGCGATTATGTGGCGCGATGCAGCACACAAGCAACAGGCTGCGGAAGCGATGCGCTTCTCCGCACCCGAGGTGGCTGCGTTGGGTTGCGTGGACGAGATCATCGGCGAGCCTGAAGGTGGCGCGCACATGGACCATCCGGTGGGCGCGGGGCTCGTCGGATCGGTGATCCGCAAACATCTAGCGGAACTGAAGCAGATGCCGATTGATGCTCTGGTTGCGGCGAGGCAGGAGAAGTTCCGCAATATTGCGCAATGCTACACGGAAGGATAGAGCTGGCGCGAACGCGGGCCGTATGTATTGCGCAGCGCAGGTGGCAATCATTTCTGAACAGTTGAGATCTTTTAGAGGACGGCGATGAACGCACCGCGGCGGGGCGGCAAGTTGCGCGCTTATCTTGAGTTCATTGCGGCAGTTCTGTACTACTTCGTAGTGCGTGCGTTTGCACGGAATGCTTCGGTTGGTATTCACCGGGATGCCTGGCAGCCGCTGGTTGAGCAGTTCCTGACGGTCGCACTTCTGATCCTCGGGTATGCGGCGTTTGGTTCGCTGTTCGATCGGCAGCCGCGCTCGATTGCTGCGCAGGGATTGCCCCTGCGATCGGGATGGACACGCGAAATTGGAATCGGCGCAGCAATTGGCTGGGGTGCGGTTATCACCTGTGTGCTGCCGATGCTGCTGATCGGCGGGATTGCGATTGTCATAACGCCCGCAGGCTCTTCATGGGGTTGGCTTGCAATCGATGGGCTCTATTTTGCGCTGCTGGCGCTGGCAGAAGAAGTGGCATTCCGCGGGTATGGATTTCAGCGGCTCGCACTTGTCGTCGGTTCGTCCGGTGCGGCGTTTGGCTTTGCTCTCTTTTACGCGATCATGCGAGCGGTTCAGCCGGGCTCGTCGAATGCGAGCATCGCAATTTCGGTGGTCTACAGTTTCCTTCTGACGACGGCCTATCTGAGAACGCGGGCACTTTGGTTGAGCTGGGGATTGAACCTCGGGTGGAAGGCTGCGCAGGCCCTCGTGTTCGGGCTGACAGTGGGCGGCGTCAGCAGCCACTCGCCCATCATTGAAGGAAATCCTATGGGGCCGTTCTGGCTTACAGGTGGCGGATTCGGGCTGGACGCCAGCTGGTGGGCTTGCCTTGTGCTTTTGATCGCGTTTCCTGTTTTATACCGGGCAACCAGGGAGCTCGATTACAAGCACAATGCGCCAGTGTTCGAGCCGGGCGGGATCCCGGTCGATCTGGATGCGGCGACGCGCCGGCAGCACGAGGCAGCGATGGGGTCCGCCGCCGACCCACCCCCTCCCCCCCTGGTGCAGATTCTCCCTGCAACGCCATCCACGGTCGGTAAGCCAGCATCAGAGCCAACAACAGATCGGGAAGAGCCGAACTAGTCGATTCCGGCCTGCACCCTTCCAATTCCGGTTGGGATCACTGAGTTGACCTTTCCTGTTGAATGGCACTACTGTTGGCACAGTGCCGGCTTCAGCCATGGGAGGACGCCCATGATCACGCATTCCGTCAAATTCACGCACCGTTTCGTCACTACCTCCGTCATCCCAGCTACTTGCAAAGGCGCCTGCCTGCTGCTTCTAGGCGCAATGGCTGTACCCGCCGGAGCGCAGGCGATCACGATTGATACAAGAACGGGCAATGTGAGCACGGCCGGCAGCACGGTCGACAGGCGGTACTCCCAGATCACACCTACAAACGTTGAGCTTCCCAAGACTGGACTGGATACGAAGACGCGGCTGGAACTGATCCGCATTCTGCAGTCGGAGCAGGGCTTTGCCATGCGACCGTTTCCGCGGGGGCATAAAGGACTGACACTCAAAGCGAACGGGGAACTCAATCCGGCGGGCGAAAGCTATTTGGACATGGTGACGCAGTTCGGACTATGCGCTAAGCCCGGTGACGCGGTAGTCCTCACGGATATCAAGTTCGATCACAACAAGATGGTGTTCATGATCAACGGCGGTCCAGACATGAAGCATCGCTTCCTGCGGCATATCGAACTCGGTACTGGAACGCAGATGACCCCGATGGTGCAGGGCGACCAGGACCAGCCAACCGGCGCACGCGTCACGCTGGAGTTCAAGGGAGGTGTTCCTTCGCTGACGGCGTCGCAGGTGAAGGCCTTGCTCTCTCCACTGATTTCATTTGATGTGAAGACACCTATCCAGGCGTTCACCGATACGCTTCCTCCGAAGTTGAAAGATGCCATTCTGAACCATAATGTGTGGGTCGGGATGAGCACTGACATGGTTCTCTTCGCAAAAGGGCAGCCGTTGCGGAAGGTCAGGGAAATGGATGGGCAAACTCCCTTTGAAGAGTGGATCTATGGTCAGGCGCCCGAAGCGGTGGAGTTCGTGCGGATCAATGGAAATCGTGTGATCCGGGTGGAAATAGCCAAGGTTGGCGAAAGTCCGCAGATATTTGACAAGGACGAAGTCGAGGGTCTGATGCGAACAGACGGGTCGCCAGCTTTGGCGTCCACTGAACAGCAGCGGACACGAACGGTGCAGATGGGCGATGTACAGCGAGATCCCAACCGTCAGGCTCCCGCCGCTCCTCCAACACTGACCGCTCCAGGAGAGCAACTGCCCGACGCGGCGAAAAGTGGGCCAGGGCAGATGAAGCCTGTGCAGTTTCCGAAGCAGAAGCCGGATGACTATCCGGATGTAGCTGCGGCTAGACGCGCGGATCAGGCAAAAGCGGCTACCGACGCCGCAGAAAAAGAGAAGAATGGGGCGTCACCTTCGGACCCGGCGAAAGATACGCCGGCGACGAACGAGCCGTCGCAAACGGCTCCTGGTTCAGAGAAGCCAACGCCTCCGCCTCCTACGCTGGGGCCGTCGATCAACGATCCATCAGCTACTGACCAACACCGCTGATTGAATTGTCAGAAGCGCGTGTGATGTAAACTAAAGGGCAGCGAGTCAAGCCGCCTCCCGCCACAATTCTGAGCAGAGGTGAAGGACCGCGTCGTTGAAGCCGCGTGCAGAGGTCTGCGCGTGCGTGCAGAGACAATCTTCGAAGGAGAAACATCCAAGAATGGCCAAGATTGCCAAAACTGGTGACCGCAAGAAAGCAATGGATACGACGAAGTCCACCGACTGCCCCAAGTGCAGTAAACCGACGCGCATCGTCAAGCGAGTAAAGGATCGCGAGCGCGGCGTGCCTGGAGGCATATATATCTCGTGCTCTGCGTGCGACTTCCACGAAAAACTTTAAGTTGTGATGTAAGTACCAGAACATGGGAAAGCCCGGCATCTGCCGGGCTTTTCGCTTTTCTGAGGTGTGAGTTAGAGAGCCTCGGCCATTTGTTTGAGGATTTCGGTTGCGGCTTCCGCAGGCTGCGGAGCCTGCGTAATCGGACGGCCGATGACCAGGTAGCTGGCGCCCGAGCGAAGCGCTTCGGCCGGACCCGCGATGCGCTTCTGATCTCCGATGGCAGAACCTGCTGGACGGATCCCAGGAATAACCAGTACCCCCGACGGTCCTGTGAGTTGGCGGAGACTTGCGACTTCCTGCGGAGAGCAAACGAAGCCGCGTATACCAGCTTCCAGCCCCATTTTGGCGAGCAGTTCAACCTGCGAAGAGGGGAGACGTCCGACGCCCGTGGCATGAAGCTGGCCTGCGTCCATGCTTGTGAGGACAGTGACGGCAAGCAGTTCTGGCGGGTTGGAGTGGCCTGCGACGGCGTCTCGTGCGGCTGACAACATGGCCGGACCGCCTCCGGCATGAAGCGTGAGCATGCGAACGCCCAGAGCTGCTGCGGAGTGGACAGCTCCGGCTACAGTGTTAGGAATGTCGTGGAGTTTGAGGTCAAGGAAAACATTATGTCCACGGGCGATGATCGGCTCGAGAATGGACGGACCGGCTGCAATGAAGAGTTCCAGCCCGACTTTGAACCATGAGCAGGTCTGGTCGAGTTGGGCTATAAGGTGCATCGCAGAGGCGGTATCCGGTACATCCAATGCAACGATGAGCCGTTGACGGGCAAGAGAAATAGGATCTTCCGCCGCTGAGACGATTGCGCGAGGTTGGCCAGATTCCTGACTGGACATATCTATTCATCGTAACTCGCGGGAAGTCATGCCAGACGCATCGCACGCCTCGAGGAAGTTCACGCTAGATTGCTGAGAATGTTACAGATTGATCGTAGAAGATCGATAGGCATGCCGAAATCGCTGCTGGACGTGGAGGGATGGAAGGCACGGAGTATTGGTCTTTATGGGCATTCCATGAAAAGATGGGGGTAAGGCGCTACCTTAGCAGCCGTTTATCAATCAAATTCCCTGTAGGTTGTTTGGGTCTCGCAGTCGGCGGGAGCCGCTTGTCTCAAGAAATAGTGATCGAACGATCAAAACCGCACGTTGTCTCGATTCGGCTCTCCATCCTTCTGGTGATGCTGGGCATGTGCGTGTTTCTGTGGGGATTCGGATACAAGCTTTCCCTCTACGATCTGCACCCGCTGACCGTGCATAGAATTCCCGAAGCCAAGTTGCTGTCAAAGAACGAAGACGCGCGCGCAGTCGATGGCGTGCGGCAAGCGCTCGCGAGCACGGATTCCGTTGATCGGCTGCAGGCTATGAGCCTGATCGCGGTGGTGATTGCTGTTCCCGGCCCGTGCGTGCCGGGCATGAACTTCGAGCGCGACAGGTCTGGAGCCGCGGATCCTCCCTCCGCCTTCCCCAGTGCTGCGCTCTACTTCAGACCTCCTCCCGTTCCTACCGTTTCGTAATTTCCTTGTAGTTTGCGGGCCGCGACCTGAATCGGGTCGAGTGGTACCAACACAGCTCGTATTGAGCCGCGCTTGTCGGCTTCTCCAACAGGAAACCACGGAAAAGGTGTAACAAATCCATGCGAAAGCATACCTGCTTCATTTTTGCCGGACTTGCGATTGCCGCAGTTCTGGATTTATCTGGATGTCGATCTGGCGGCCAAGGGTCCGATGCGAAGGCTGCCGAGACTCCGTCGGCCACAGTTGCTGCTGTTGCGAAGGGGTCGATCGTCCACGACCTGAATCTCGCAGGGCAATTCCAACCATTTCAGGTGATCGATGTTCATGCGAAGGTCTCAGGGTACATTCGGCGGATCAACGTCGATATCGGGGATCGGGTCAAGCAAGGACAGACGCTGGCCATCCTGGAGGTACCTGAGCTCGACGCGCAGCTCAGAGGTACGGTAGCCGAACTGGCTCGCAGCAAAGACGAAATTACGCGAGCGCGGCATGAAGTTACGCGCGCGGAGTCCGAGCACGCTTCACTGCACAGCGATTACACACGACTGAAGCAGGCCGCGGCATCGCAGCCAGGACTGATTGCACAACAGGAACTGGATGATGCGCAGGCAAAAGATCTTTCGTCGGAGGCCCGCGTTGATGCTGCGAAGGCTGCGCTTTCGGCGGCGACACAGCAGTCAGAAGGCGCGAAGGCGGACAACGAGCGGGTTGGTGATCTGGCGAACTACACACGTGTGACGGCTCCGCTCGATGGAGTGATCACTTGGCGCTATGCCGACACCGGAGCCCTGATCCAAGCAGGAACATCTTCAGAAACACAGTCGCTGCCGATCGTGAAGCTATCGCAGAGTGATCTTTTGCGACTTCGTTTGCCCGTGCCCGAGGATGCAGTCGAGTTCATCCACGAGGGCGCGATTGTGAATGTGAATGTGGACGCGGTGCATCGGGCATTCAAGGGGAAGGTCGTTCGATTCACGCGGAACCTGAACCTGGCGACAAGGACGATGGAGACGGAGATCGATGTTCCGAACAAGGATCTGTCGTTGACTCCGGGAATGTATGCGAATACGACGATCGAACTGGAGCGGCACGATGGGGTGTTGACGATTCCGGTGCAAGCGCTGATTCGCAACGGAAATCAGATTTCGGTTCTTGTTGTGGATGCGAATCACCACGTCGAGCCGCGCAACGTCACGATTGGGTTGCAGGGAACGAATCTTGTCGAGGTGAAATCGGGTCTTGAGCAGGGCGATCTTGTCATTACAGGCGGGCAGTCGAACTACCAGCCCGGGGAAGCTGTGAACGCCAAGGTCCAGCAGACGCCTGACATCGACACAAGCGAAGAGCAGTCCGGGGGTACGAAGTAAATGCCAAAATTTGCATTGAAGTACCCTTTCTTCATCATCATGATCTGCCTAGTGATCGTGGTGCTCGGGGTGGTCAGCGTGGCGTCGATGCCTGTGGACCTTTTCCCCTCAATCGATATGCCCGTGGTGGTGGTGGCGACGTTTTATTCGGGCATGCCTCCAGAACAGATTGAAGCCGATATCACGGATACGTTCGAGCGGTTCTTCACGCTGGGCAACAACATCGAGCACATCGAGTCGCGCTCGCTGACCGGCGTGAGCCTCATCAAAATCTACTTCCAGCCGGGCACCGATCCAAATGCGGCACTGAGTAATATATCGAACCTCGCGATGGCGGATTTGCGGCGGTTGCCACCGGGTACGTTGCCGCCAGTTGTGCTGGGAATGGACGCGTCGAGCCAGCCTGTTTGCCTCGTGACACTCAAGGGCAAAGGGCTGAACGAAACAGATTTGAAGGATCTGGCGCAATTCCAGGTTCGCAACCAGATTGCGAGCGTCCAGGGTGCGTCGGTGCCGCAGCCGTTCGGCGGCCGGTATCGGCAAATCATGGTCTATGTCGATCCGCAGAAGCTGGAGGCACACAACCTGAGTTTGATGGATGTGGTGCACGGGATCAACGAGTCGAATCTGATTTTGCCTGCGGGTGATGTGCGGATCGGGCCGAAGGACTACAACATCTACGCTAACAGCCAAGTGTCGAGCCCGGAGATGCTGAACGATGTACCACTGAAGTCGGTGGGGAATGCATCGGTGATGGTCGGCGATGTTGGTAAGGCGGAGGACTCGGGAACTCTGCAGACAAACATCGTAAGAATCGATGGGCAGCGCTCAGTGTATGTGCCGGTGCTTAAGCAAGGCGGCGACAGCAACACGATCAGCATTGTGAACGGAATGCGGGCAGCGATCAAGAACCTGGTCGACATTCCATCGAGCCTGAAGACTGATGTGGTTTTCGATCAGTCCCAATTCGTGAAGGCGGCGCTGAGGAATCTTGGCAATGAGGGCGGCATCGGGCTCGTCTTGACGGCGCTGATGATCCTGCTGTTTCTGGGAAGCATTCGCGCAACGTTTGCCGTATTGCTATCGATTCCGCTTTCGGCCCTGGCTGCGTTCATCTGTATCAAGGCGACTGGGGGGTCGGTGAATACGATGGTGCTGGCGGGGCTGGCGCTGGCGTTTTCGCGATTGATCGATAACTCAGTTGTGGTGCTGGAGAACATTTTCAGGCACCTCGAGATGGGAGAGTCGCCGGAAGTGGCGGCGGAGGTGGGCGGCAGGGAAGTGCAACTGGCGGTGCTGGCTGCAACATTTACAACGGCCATCGTCTTCTTTCCTGTGGCGATGCTGTACGGCGTAAGCAAGTATCTGTTCACAGCGCTTGCGCTTGCCGTGGTGTTCTCGTTGTTTGCTTCGTACCTTGTGGCAATGACGGTGGTGCCGCTCTATTGCGCGAAGTTCATCAAGTCAGTCGATGCGGAGACATCGGAGGGGCAGGAACTCGAGGCAGAAGGTCACGCTGTGCACTCCGCAGGCAAGCGGATGTCGTTCTTCCAGAGAATAGTGAGAACGTTCAATGACAAATTCCAGCGGATGTTGGAGAAGTATGTGGTGCTTGTGAATCGGACGATTCTGCGTCCGGTGGCGAGCACTGTGGGGATCTTGAGCGCATGCGTGCTGGTGTTTGCGCTGTATCCGATCATGGGGAAAGCATACTTCCCGCGAACGGATCCGGGGCAGTTTGTCATCAATATCAAATGTCCGAGCGGAACGCGGCTGGAGTTGAGCAATAAGTACATCGGCCAAGTTGAGAACGAGATTCGGCAAGTGATTCCAGATCACGATCTGGACATGATTGTTTCGAATATCGGAATCACTCCGGATCTTTCATCGATTTATACGAGCAACTCGTCGATGGACACGGCGTTCGTTCAGGTAAGTCTGAAAGAAGATCACCATCTGGGCAGCTACGCGTATATGTCGCGGGTGCGGCGCAAGCTGCAAAGAGACATGCCGTTTCTGTCGACGTACTTCCAGGCTGGAGGACTCGTCGATTCGGTGATTAACCAGGGCCTGCCGGCGCCGATCGATGTGCAGGTGAGCGGCAACAATCTGGATCAGTCGTTTGATATTGCGACAGAGATCGCTGGGAAGATCAAGGGGCTGAGGAACGTGAGCGACGTCCTGATTCCGCAGAATCTGCGCTATCCGGGGCTTGAGCTCTCGATTGATCGGCAGCGCGCGAGCCTGATCGGCCTAACGCCGAAGGAGGTCGTAGATAACGTCATCACCGCGCTGACTTCGAATGGAATGATCGCGCCGAGCTATTGGATCGATCCGAAGACGGGGAACAATTACATGCTTACTGTGCAGTATTCCGATAACAAGATCGGGCACATGAGCATGGACGACTTCAAACAGATTCCGCTGCGGGCGCCGACGGTTTCGGACTATACGCCGTTGCGATCGGTTGCAGACATCAAAGAGATCAATACGCCGACCGAGGTGGATCACTACAAGATCCGCAGAGTTGTGGATGTTTACGTGATGCCGTCGACGGAGGCGTTGCAGAAGATCAACAGCCAGGTTCACAACGTTGTAGACGGAATGAAGCTACCCGGAAACGTAAAGGTGACGGTGAGGGGCAGCGTGGTAAGCATGAACGAGTCGTTCAGCAGATTTGCGATCGGGCTGATGCTGGCGATTCTGCTGGTTTATCTCATCCTGATGGCACAGTTCGCGTCGTTCACGGACCCGTTCATCATCTTGATGGCGATTCCGCCGGGATTGGCAGGTGTGATTGTGATTCTTCTGATCACGGGAAGCACGATGAACATTATGTCGCTGATGGGCGTGATCATGATGGCGGGAATCGTAGTATCGAACAGCATTTTGATCGTGGAGTTCGCCGGTCATCTGCACGAACAGGGATTGCCGATTGCGAAGGCAGTAGTGGAGTCGTGCAGGATCAGACTTCGGCCAATTCTGATGACGTCACTTGCTACGCTTCTGGGAATGATTCCGATGGCGTTGGGCCTGGAGGCCGGCAGCGAGCAGTATGCGCCGCTAGCTCGAGCGATTATCGGTGGACTGGGAGTTTCGGTAGTGCTCACGGTTTTCCTTGTGCCAGCGGTGTACCTAATGGTTCACGGGCACAAAGATGAGGCTGCGGCGGAAGGCGAGGCAAAGGCCTGATGACGATCCCAATGAAGTTGCGAGTATTATCGGCGGGCGTTATTGCACTCGGTCTTGCTTCGGGAGATTGGTCGATAGCGCAAACAAGTTCGGCAGGCCAGCGGCTTCCGGATGCTCCGGAGTCGCAATTGCTTGCACAAGCGGTCAACCAGCCTCCGGGGGCGAGTTCTAGCTCGCTCGGGCAGGTCGCTGCCGGTCAGGCCGGTTCTAATCCGGCGAACGGCAAGCAGCAATTGAAGCGCAAGCAGGCAGAGCAGATGGCGTTGAAGAACAACCCCCGTGTCACGGTCGCGCATCTGCTTGCCATGGCGCAGCACCAGGTGTATCGGGAGACGCGATCGGCAGAGCTGCCGACTGCGAATGCTGCGGTCACGGCGGTTGAGGCCGAGAATGCAAGCCGGATCTCGGCGGGCTCTCTCACGGCTTCGCGGTTGTTTGAGCATGCGGGAGCGGGTGGCGGCTTCTCACAGCTGATCACGGATTTCGGTAAAACGAGGAATCTGGTGGCATCGTCGGCGCTGCAGGAGAAGGCGCAAAACGCTAATGCACTTGCGACGCAGTATGACATTCAGCTTGCGGTGGACCAGGCGTTCTACAACGTGTTGCAGGCGCAGCAGACGTTGAAGGTCGCGCAGCAGGATGTGACGACGCGCCAGACGCTGGAGTCGCAGGTAAACCAGATGACGGCGAACAAGCTGAAGTCCACTCTGGACTTGAGCTTTGCCGATGTAAGCCTTTCGCAGGCCAGGCTGCTGGCCCTGGATGCCCAGAACAATGCGGACTCCGCAATGGCGGCGCTGGATGCTGTGCTGGGTCTGGATCATCAGGTGGACTTCGAGCTTGTGGACGAGGGAGGTGATGATCAACAGCCGCCCTCGGACCTGAATCAGCTTGTGCAGCAAAGTCTCGATCAAAGACCCGATCTGCAAGCAACGAAGTTCAGCGAGCAGGCTGCGGTGAAGTTCAGCAAGGCGCAGCGGGACCAATTGCTACCGACCATTGCCGCATCAGGAACAGTAGGAAGTGTGCCGATTCGTCCGGCACAGTACTACACAGCGAACTGGTGGGGAGGGATTGGCGTTAATCTCAATATTCCGATCTTCAATGGTTTTCTCTACACGGCGCAGGCGAAGGAAGCTTCCCTGCGGGCGAAGGCCGCAGCAGAGCAGACTCGCGATTTGCGCGACAGGATCGTTCGGGATGTACGGACGGCCTGGTTGTCGGCAAATAGTTCGTACCAGAGAGTTGCCGTTACGGCGGAGCTATTGAAGCAGGCGAATCTGAGTCTCAAGCTGGCGCAAACGCGTTATCAGATGGGGTTGAGTTCGATTGTGGAGCTTAGCCAGGCGGAGTATCAGCAGACGGATGCCGCGATTGGGAACGCCAATGCGCAGTATCAGTATCGGATGGCTCTGGCGACGCTGAACTACCAGATCGGATCGGCGCCATAGGGTCGATTGAGTGCGACGAATCAATGGAAGTCGTGTGAGCGTACATCGGCGGTGGTGATGTCGATGGGGCTCACACGGCGAGCTTTGACGTGGATGACGCCGTTCTGGATCTGGAGCGTTCCTTCAATATCAAGGAAACGCGTTCGGGTAATGGTGACGCGTTCGCGCTCAAACAGATCTGGAGTAATGATCACATTGGCGATGCCGGTTTCGTCTTCCATAGAAAGGAAGACGAAGCCCTTCGCGGTGCCTGGTCGCTGGCGCGCAATCACACATCCAGCAATGCGGACAGAGGTATTGTTGTCGCGTTGGGAAAGCTCGTCAGCGCATAGATATCCCTGCTGTCTGAGAAGCGCACGATGGTAAGTCATCGGGTGTGGTCCGCAGGTGAGGCCTGTGCCGGAGTAGTCGGCGGCCAGACGCTCGTCTGTGCTCATTTGCTTCAAGGGCATTCTGCTGGATCGAGGCGGTGTGCCAGACTCTTTGTTTAGCAGGGGTCCGCTTTTCCGTCCGACTGCTTCGACTTGCCATAGCGCATCGCGGCGGTGAGCTACATCGCTGATGGAATTCAATGCGCCGATGTGGGCGAGAAGCACCAGGTCTTTCCTGTTCAACTCGGGGACGCGCTGAGCCAAGTCGTCAACTGAACGAAAGGTGCCAGAGTTGTTGCGCGCTGTGAGCACTGCTTCGGCCGTAGTTTGTCGCAGACCTTTAGCGTAGTTCAGGCCGATTCGAACCGAGAGGCTTCCGTCTGCTTCATGTTCGATGGTACAGAGCCAGTCGGATTGCTGAATGCTGATAGGTCGTACGCGAAGGCCGTGGTGCTGAGCATCTTTGATGAGCACAGCAGGCGCATAGAACCCCATAGGCTGATTGTTCAGGAGTCCGCAGAGAAAGGCGGCGAGGTAGTGGACTTTCAGGTATGCGGAGGCGTAGGCGATGAGGGCAAAGCTGGCGGCATGCGATTCAGGAAAACCATACATGGCGAAGGATGAGATTGCCTGGACGATGTTGTCCTGCACGGCAGTGGAGAGGCCATTGCGGGTCATGCCTTCGCGCAGGCGGCCTTCAAGATTTTTCATTCTCTGCATGGAGCGCCGCATTCCGACCGCTCTGCGGAGTTCCTCCGGTTCTGATCCGGAGAAACTGGCAACAACCATGGCCATGCGCAGAAGCTGCTCCTGAAATAGGGGAACGCCGAGCGTTCGTTTCAGCACGGGTTCGAGGAGCGGGTGAGGATAGGTGACTTCTTCCTGACCCTGACGTCGGCGCATATAAGGATGCATCATCTTGCCGACGATAGGCCCGGGACGGATGATAGCGACCTGGACTACGACGTCATAGAAACGGTTCGGCGCGTTGTGGGGGAGGGATGCCATTTGAGCGCGGCTTTCGACCTGGAACATTCCAACGGTGTCGGCTTTGCATAGAGTCTTGTAGACGAGTGGGTCTTCGGGCAGAGCTGCGAGGTCGATTTGAGTGTTGTAGTGGCGCGGGATGAGATCGAGCGAGTCTTTGAGGACTGCCATCATTCCGAGGCCGAGAAGATCGACCTTGATGAGCCCGAGGTCGGCACAATCTTCTTTATCCCATTGCACTACGGTGCGGCCCGGCATGGATGCACGCTCTATCGGGACGATGCGGTTTAGCATTCCGGCGCAGATGACCATGCCACCGGAATGCTGGCCAAGATGGCGGGGAAAGTCATAGATTTTCGAGCAGAGCTCGAGATATTTGGCGACACGTGGATGGCGAACATCAAGGCCGGCATTGTCGAAGTGCTTGTCCATAGTGTCGTTGGCGCCGCGCCACTCCCAGTGGCCGACAAGACCGGAGAGTTTCGCGAGCTGCTGGTCGTCAAAGCCGAGAGCTTTGCCGACTTCGCGGGCAGCGGAACGGCCGCGGTAGGTGATGACATTCGCGGTCATGGCGGCGCCTAACGCACCGTACTTTTCGTAGATGTGCTGGATGACTTTTTCGCGATGATCGCCGGAGGGGAGGTCGATGTCGATGTCGGGCCACTCGCCGCGGCTTTCGCTGAGGAAGCGCTCGAAGAGGAGTTCCATTCCGATGGGGTCGACGGCTGTGATCTCTAGGGCGTAGCAGACGACGGAGTTTGCGGCTGAGCCACGGCCCTGGACGAGGAAGCCATTGAGCTGGCAGTAACGGATGATGTCCCAGACGATGAGGAAATAGCCGGCAAAACCGAGATGGGCAATGAGAGCTAGTTCGTGCTGCGACTGCTTTAGAGCTTTCTCAAGAAGCGGTCTCTTCAGTGCGGAACTGTAGCGGTTGCGGATTCCTTCATCGACACGCTTAGCGAGGAAGCTGTCCATGGAGTCGGCGTCGGGAATGGGATAGCGCGGGAATTCGTAGCCGAGATTGTTGAGGGTAAATTCGAGACGTTCACTGACGATGCGGGTATTGGCGATGGATTCGGGTAGGTCCCGGAAGAGCGTGTGCATTTCGCGGGAGGAGCGCAGGTAGCGGAGACAGTTTCTGCTGAGTAGCCGGCCCGCCTGGTGGATGGTGGTGTGGTTGCGGATGGAGGTGAGGATATCGAGGAGTTCGCGATCCTCAAGTTTGGCGCAGCGTACGCCGTTGGTGGCGATGATGGGGAGGTGCAACTTCGAGGCGAGGCTGAGAAGAGAGATGTTGCGGGATTCCTGCTGGCGCTCGTGATGGCGCTGGAGTTCGATGTAGGTGTTGGTAGGGCCGTAGATCGAGATGAGGCGATCGAGATACTGTGCTGTCGCGGCTTCGCCATCACGAGTTAGAGCGGAGGCGAGAGGGCCTTCTTCGCCGCCGGTAAGACAGATGAGGCCTTCAGAGAATTCTTCGAGATCCTCGAGGGTGGCGGCGCCTTCGGCCTTAGTTGATTCGCGCATTTTGAAGCGAGTGATGAGCTGGCAGAGGTTCTGGTACCCGGTTTGCGATTTGCAAAGCAGGACAATGCGCGGAGGTTCGTCAGGAAACTGGTTGGGAAGATGAGCGGGAGGGGTGAGGCGCTTGCCGAAGGAGGAGACGGCAATTTCTGCGCCGATGTGGGCTTTGACTCCGTTGGTTTTGGCGGAGGTGTGGAAGCGGGCGGCACCGTAGATGCCATTGCGGTCGGTGAGGGCCATGGCGGGCATGTTGATTTCGATGGCGCGCTCGATGTAGGACTCGGGGGCGGAGGCGGCTTCGAGAAAGCTGAAGGCGCTGGAGGCGTGGAGCTCGATGTAGTCTTCGGCGGGAGTGTGGGAGAGGATGTCGAAAATACGTGCGTTTCCCATGTCTCCAACAGCAGGAGACATGGGGCACCCAGTAATTGGGTCAGTCATAGTAGGCGTCGAGGAGCCACTTGTTGTTCATGTGGTCGTGGATGAGAAGGCAGGAGAGGGATTCGCCTGTGGTGGTGGTTGCCATCACGTCCCACTCTTCGAGGTCCCAGCGATCGACGTCCCACCAGCAGCCGTTATATTGCCAAGGGCCGTAGGCTACGGAGATTTCATAACGGGCAGATCCGTCGCGGAAAGCTCGTGGTTTGCCGTGGTCGGTTTGGATAGAGAGCGTGTGTGGTGGCCGGATGCGCCGTAGGGACGTGCGCGTGGGTGCAATTTGTGCAGGTTGGGGATGCTGATTGATGACGGAGAAGTCGCGCAACTGAAAGTGTCCTGGGCAGTGCGAGTCGAGGAGGGCAGGAGAGCCGACACGATCGGAGCCGACCATGGCTTTGAGGCGGGCGAGCGTCACATCAAGGCGTGACGGCTCGGGGGTCTGAGGTGCAAAGAGGCCTAGCTGGATTTTGGATTGGCGTCCCGCATCAGCGGTCAGGGTGAGGGAAGCGACAGCGGCCTGTGGAGGATGTGCGGCCAGTTCGAGCTGAATAAGCTTGAGAAGGAATTTGCGGTCGTTGGACGGGATTGCGGGCTGGATTGTTCTTTTGTATTGAGGCGAGCGGTCGAGAGACATTTCGACAGCAATGGAGGCGAGTGACAAGGCGCGGAAGGATGCTCTGGCGACGAGATTGCCGATCATATTTGCGCCGATGAAGAGAAGAGCGTCGAGCTGCTCGATATGGGTTTCGAACTCGATGTGTTCTTTGAGTTCGAATTTTTCTTCGAGGGGCTGGAAGGTGTGGTCGGCGTTGCCGCGGGAAAGCGCGAGCCACTGGCGCGATTGCTGGCCGAAGCGAGAGGGCATTTCTTCCTGAGGAAGCGCGGCAAGTTCTCCGAGTGTGGCGATACCCCAGTGTGCGAAGGTTTCATAGTGGTCGAGATTGAGGTTGAGGGCGCTGATGGGGATAGGGGCGAGTGAGGCGGATTCGCTGCCTGTTGTGATCACGGAGATCCCACGTGAGAATTCGCATTTGATGCGGGCAGTGTGGAAGTTGGCACTGACGGCGATGGAGGCGCGGAAGCCGGAAGTTGCAACGGTGTCGCGAAGGCGATGAGCGATTTGATCGGCTGGTCCGAAGAGACGCTCGGAACCTGCGATGTCGAGAACGAAGGAGCAGGCGTTGTCGGCAAGGACTTCTTCGATGCGAGGAGAGAATTGCGAGAGTGTCTCGAGAAGGACGGTGCGGGCTGCAGATTCGGTTTCGGTAGAGCGTGTGAGTATGTGGACATTGCCAATTTCTTCGACTTCAAGGCGCGTGAGTCCAGGAACGATGCCGCGCTTGCGGGCGTTGCTATTGAGAGCGCAGATACGTTCCTGCGGTGGAGATCCATCGAGGATGGCAACGGGAGCGGATTGCAGATCGGGCCTGAGTCGCAGGATGGCTTGCGCAGGGAATTCTGCGACAAAGACGGCGGCGTAGAGGCCGTGACGGTTCATGCGCGTCTGGCGGCCTCCCACGCGGTCTGAGAGGTCCAGGTAGATGCAGGCGGTTTGCGATCGATAGAGGTGATGGGTGAGAAGCGTTCGCGCTGGCGGTGAACTTTGTAGGAGAAGCTTCGGATGACTGTGCCGGATGAAGAATTGACTTCGGCTTGCTGGCATACGAGGACGACTGCGGCACTAGATTGCGCGAACGGAGCTTTGCCGAGTACGAGAAGGCTGCAGCGAGTGCGATCGGCGGCCTGACGGTAGCGGAACCAGGTTGCGAGTGGAATGCGGCGACCGTGCTCGATGGATTCGTCTGCGAGGTCGAGGACGATGACGGAGAAGCCTCCTGACTGGAGGAGGAGATCGGTGGCGCGAAGGGCTTGATCGAGTCTTGTCCACGGCTGTGTGTCGCGGGCGTTCGCTGGTTTTGAGCGATCAGGTTTGGCCAGAGCATTATCGGTGCAGCGGACCCAGAGAAGGTGATTGAGGGAGACTCCGCTGGCTGCGGCGGATTCGGGATCGAGGGAATCTTTGGCGTCGATCCATGCGCAGACCGAGCCTTCGCGGGTGCGCTGTGCGAGTGCGGAAAGAGCGATGCTGGTGCGGCCTGAAGAGGCGGGACCGGTGAGCTCAGTGATCGCGCCGACAGGAATACCTCCGTTAAGAAGTTCGTCTACTGAGGCGATGCCGGTCGGGACGACTTCGCGGATGGTTCTGGGAGAGGGCGTGAGAACAGAGGGATAGCGATGCTGAAAAGTGCTTTCGATTTGCTGTCGAAGTGCGGCGGAGGAAGGCATAAGGTCCGATCAACTTTCGCCTTTTATTCGCCTATAGATTCGGACAGATGAACGAGAGTTGTCAATGGGATCGCTGTGGAAAGAACTTAGATAATTCCATTCATGGTTTGCGTGAAGCAATCTGCATGTATTCAATGAGTTGAAAGGTAATATCTAATCTATATTCTTGGCTTTCTATTGCGGTTCGAGGTGGGCGGTGAAGTGGCGGAGGAAGGGCGCCTCATAGGTGAGACGCATGCCATGGATGGATTTGCGTTTGCGGTAAACCTCAAGAATTACTTCAACTAAATAATCAACGTGGCTCTGGGTATAAACGCGGCGAGGCATTGCGAGACGGACGAGATCCATCTGTGCTGCGCCGGCGAACATGAGGGTTCCGATTTCGACGGAGCGGATTCCACCCTCGAGGTAGAGTTCGGCTGCGAGAGCCACACCCGGGAATTGCTCGGACGGGATGTGAGGGAGAAAGGCGCGAGCATCAATATAGATCGCATGACCACCGGGAGGTTGGACGATAGGGACTCCGCCTGCGGAGATGTGGTTTCCGAGGTAGGCGGTTGAGGCGATGCGGTAGCGGAGGTAGTCCTCCTGAAGCGCCTCCTGAATGCCGACGGCAATAGCTTCAAGGTCACGACCGGCGAGTCCGCCATAGGTTGGGTAGCCTTCAGTGAGGATGAGGAGATCTTTTTCTTGCTGGGCGAGTAGGTCGTTGTTGGTACAGAGAAAGCCGCCGATGTTGGCCATGCCATCTTTTTTGGCGGACATGGTGCAGCCGTCGCCATAGCGGAACATCTCCTGTGCGATCTCTTTGGGAGTTTTGTCGGCGTAGCCGGGCTCGCGGAGTTTGATGAACCAGGCGTTCTCAGCAAAGCGGCAGGCGTCGAAATAGAGCGGGATGTTGTGGCCCTTGCAGACGGCGCTGACCGCGCGAACGTTTTCCATGGAGACAGGCTGGCCACCGCCGGAATTGTTGGTGACGGTGAGCATAACGAGGGGGATGTGATCTCGGCCTACGCGGGCGATGAGGGACTCAAGCGCGGCGACATCCATGTTGCCTTTGAAGGGGTAGCTTAGCGAGGGCTGACGGCCTTCAGGGATGAGGAGGTCGACCGCTTCTGCGCCGACGAATTCGACGTTGGCGCGCGTCGTGTCGAAGTGGGTGTTGTTGGGGACGACGTCTCCTTTCTTGCACGCGACACCGAAGAGAATGCGCTCGGCTGCACGACCCTGGTGGGTTGGAATCACGTGCGTGTAGCCCACGATGTCCTGCACCGAATCGCGGAAGCGATCGAAGCTACGGCTGCCTGCATAGCTCTCATCACCTTCCATCACGGCGGCCCATTGATGCGTGGACATCGCGCCGGTGCCGGAGTCGGTCAGGAGGTCGATCAGGACGTCGTCGGCATGGAGGAGGAAGAGATTGTAGTGCGCGGCTTTGAGGAGTTGTTCGCGCTGGGCGCGGGTTGTCCAGCGGATTGGTTCGACGCTCTTGATGCGGAAAGGCTCGATGATTGTCTTTACGGGCATATGACTTTCTCTGAACTGTACAGCCTACACCCAATGGCAAGCGGTATAGTTGTGTCGATTACTGACATCCCTTTCCCTGGAGATCAATTTCATGCTGCAAGTTGGACCGGCTCGGAAGATTTACGACGTCTGCATTGTTGGGTCGGGTGCGGGCGGTGGGACTGCTGCGAAGGTGCTGACCGAAGGCGGACTAAACGTGGTGATGCTGGAGGCGGGGCCGCGGCTCGATCCGGACAAGGACTTCAAGGAGCATATGTGGCCTTACCAGTTGCCGCATCGCGGTGTTGGTGTGGGCGGAAGGCAGCGCGGGATCGGCGACGAGTTCATGGCGAAGAACGGCTTCTGGGAGATTGATGGAGAGCCGTATACGACTGCGCCGGGTTCAGGGTTTCGGTGGTTTCGGTCGCGGATTGAAGGTGGAAGAACGAACCACTGGGGGCGGATCGCGCTGAGGTTTGGGCCGGCGGACTTCAGGTCGCGCTCGACCGACGGAATGGGCGACGACTGGCCGATCAGCTATGAGGAGCTAGCTCCGTATTACGACAAGGTGGAGTCGTATATCGGGGTGTTCGGGTCGAAGGAAAATGTGCCCAATTCACCGGACGGGATCTTTCAGCCGCCGCCGAAGCCGCGGTGCACCGAGACTCTGGTGAAGAAGGCGTGCGATCAACTGCACATCACATGCATCCCTTCGCGAATGGCGATTCTGACGAAGGCGTTGAATGGTCGCGATGCGTGCCACTATTGCGCGCAGTGCGGACGCGGATGCAGGTCGGCATCGAACTTCAGTTCGAGCCAGGTGATGATTCCTCCGGCTGCGGCGACGGGAAGACTGACGATGATTGCGAATGCGATGGCTCGCGAGATTGTGGTCGGCAAAGACGGGAAGGCTGAGGCTGTTTCGTATGTCGATAAGACAACCAAGACGGAACAGCGCGTGTATGCGAAGGCCGTTGTGGTAGCGGCGAGCGCGTGCGAGACGGCGCGACTGCTGCTGAATTCGAAGTCGGCAAGTTTCCCGAATGGGATTGCGAATGGGTCGGGAGTTGTGGGGAGATATCTCACGGACTCGGTAGGGAGCGACCTCGTGGGTCACTTTCCGCAACTGGAGAAGATGCCTGCGCACAACCATGATGGCGTGGGCGGAATGCATCTCTACATGCCTTGGTGGCGATTCGGACAGAAGAATGAGTTTCTGCGCGGGTATCACATTGAATTTGGCGGCGGACGAAATATGCCGGGCGTTGGCGAGTTTGACTATGTGTGCGAGACCCAGGAGGGATACGGAGCGGCGTTGAAGCAGAAGTGCAGGAGCGTGTACGGAACGTTCATCGGGTTCAGCGGAAGGGGAGAGATGATTCCGAATGAGAATTGCTTCTGCGAACTCGATCCGGAGGTGAAGGATAAATGGGGGATTCCGGTGCTGCGCTTCCACTGGAAGTGGGGCGAGAACGAGTTGAAGATGGCGGATGACATGCAGCAGACGTTCCGGCAGATTATTGAAGCCGCGGGAGGAACTGTGCTGGTTGGAGCGCGAAGGCACTCGAAACCGAGCGGAGATGTACAGCAGCAGTCGAACTCGATTTCGACGGGTGGCGCGATTATTCATGAGCTTGGGACAGTGCGAATGGGAAGCGATCCGAAGACGTCGGTGCTGAATGGCCATTGCCAGGCGCACGAGGTGAAGAACCTGTTTGTGGCGGATGCAGCGCCGTTCGTGACGAATCCGGATAAGAATCCGACGCTGACAATCATGGCGCTAGCGTGGAGAACGTCAGAGTATCTGCTGGATCAAGCGAAGAAGATGGAGGTTTAGCGATGAGTGCGGATGCTGTGACACGACGCGCAGTATTGAAGTCGCTGACGATCGGAGCGGTAGCGGGTTCGGCGATGCGGGTTATTCCGCTGGATGCAGCGGAAGCTGCGCACGAGATGATCCTGGCGGAGAAGGACAAAGCTGGTGCATATGCGCCGAAGCTCTTCGATGCGGCCGATTACAAGACGCTGCAGACGCTTTGCGAAACCATCATTCCCGCGGATGCGGATTCGGGCGGAGCGATCGAGGCGGGCGCTCCGGAGTTTATCGATCTACTGACGAGCGAAAATGACGAGTATCAGAAAACGCTCGGCGGCGGAGTGAAGTGGCTGGACGCGACGTGCAAGACGCGATACGGCAAAGCGTATCTGGAGTGCGCGCAAGGTCAGCAGAAGGAGATCCTGGATCTGATTGCGTTTCGCAAAAATGCGGAGACGGATGAGTCGTTGGCAAGCGCGGTGGAGTTCTTCACGTTGCTGCGGAATATGACAGCGGATGGTTTCTTTACCAGCAGGATCGGGATCAAGTATCTCGGGTACAAGGGAAATACTTTCTTGACGCACTTTGATGGGTGTCCGGCGGTGGAGGGAGTTTGACGACGGTGGACAGTGGACAGTGATTAGGGGTTAGGGACTCGATTGCTCGAGGCGAATTCGCTTAGCGCGGCTTGCAGGCGTTCTACTTCTTCGATGGTGTTGTAATGGACGAGGCCGATGCGGAGCATTCCACCTTTCTCTTCGACGCCGAGACGCTCGGATAGATTGAGCGCGTAGTAGTTTCCATCCCAGGTGAAGATGCCTCGCTCCGCGAGGAACTTTGCAATCGCCGTGGGGTGATGATCGCCGATGCGGAGCGAAAGCGTGGAACAACGCTCTTCGAAGCGTTGAGGATCGGTGATGCCGTAGATGCGGAGGTTCGGGATTGCCTGCAGGCCTTCGATGAGGCTGGTGATCAAATTTCGCTCGTACGCAACCGTCGTTCGATAAGCAGTGGAGAGGGCTTCGCGCCGCGTCTTTGCGGCGGGATCAAGGCGGCGGCCAAGGGCGGCGATGTATTCGACGGCTGCTCCAACTCCCGCAATCAACTCGTGCATGAGCGTTCCGGTCTCCCAGCGATCGGGCGGTTCGTCGTGTGAAGGGCGCACTTTGTAGGGGCGAAGGCGTTCGAGGTGTTCGCGCTTGCCGTAGAGAGTACCCATATGAGGGCCGAAGAACTTGTACGGGGAGCAGACGAGAAAATCGCAGTCGAGTTCCTGGACGTCGATGAGTCCGTGAGGAGCGTAGTGGACCGCGTCGATGTACGTTTTTGCGCCGACGGCGTGAGCGAGGCGGGTGATTTCCTTGACGGGGTTGATGGTTCCGACAGAGTTGGAAGCGTGGCCTACGGCGACGAGGCGGGTATTGGTGTTGAGCTTTCGTTTCAGATCGTCCATGTCGAGCGTGCAATCGTCTTCGCGGATATCGACGACACGGATCTTGACTCCTTTTTCCTCGAGAGCCTTCCATGGCGAGAAGTTTGCGTCGTGATCGAGGGTGGTGAGCAGGATCTCATCGCCGGATCCGAGCTCTCGGCCGATGGCTCGCGAAAGAGCAAAGGTGAGGGTGGTCATGTTCTGGCCGAAGACGACTTCATCGGGGCTGCAGTGGAAGAAGTCGGCCATCGCGGCGCGTGTGTTGGCGATCATCTCATCGCTGCGCCGGCTGGTGGAGAAAACGCCGCCATGGTTGGCGTTGAAGTGGGTGAGGTAGTCCTGGATGGCTGCAATGACAGAGCTGGGGACCTGAGTACCTGCGGGGCCGTCGAGGAATGCCGGGATGTGGCCGTCGATCTGTTGCTGCAGTGCAGGGAACTGGGAGCGCACCCAAGTTGTGTCGAGCATTTGATTCAGGTCAGATCCGATGGCGGCCATGGCTCAAGTCTCCGTTGAACGTACAGGAGGAAGTTTACAGCGGGTGGAATGAAGCGCCAGAGTGAACAGCTGCGGCATTGAGGCGGCAGAGGCTTCCGGCGCTTGTTTGGTTTGGCGGCACTTTCTCCCTACAAAGCCGGATGTATCCGTTTGGCGGCAAGCCGAAGCCGAATACCCCTCCCCCCAGGGGGTCTCTAGTGTTTTCAACAGCTTACGGTCGCACCTGTCTCTAAACCGTTGAAAATGCGTTAGTTAGAATTCAAGTCATGGTAAACAAAGGAGTTGCCGGCAAAGGTCTAGATTTTTGTGCCGCGTTGTGGGACGCTGCATCCTTCCGATCTCCTGTTTGAGAAGTTCAGAGCGTCGAGTGTTCGTTTCTGCTCGTAGATCTATTGTGAAGAATTTGGTGAATTGATATGCAAAACGGATCAGGAATTTTTGCTTGGGAATCGCGGCTGGATCCGGAGGCCATTCATCCCCGCCGGCGCCCAAAGCGAGGGGCCGAGGCACCCGGTTTGGGCGCTAATCATCGGCAGCGTTTTACGCGTGAGTTGTCCGGGTGGAGATGGAGAACGCGTTGGTGGGGTTGTCGGTGAAGAGAGTGCGAATATCGGCCTCGGTGAATTGGGCTGCGCGGAGGGCAGGGAGGAACTCAGTGAAGACAGTTTCAAACGAGCGAAACTTGCCGCCGTGCGCCTCACCGACGTGGTACCAACCGGCGTCCTGGGAAACGAGCACACGATTCAGCAGGCTTTCGTCCTTCATCTTCTTCACAAGATCGACGTGTTTCGGAGTTGTTTCAGGACTTACTCCGTCGAAGGAGACCCATGCGCCCATGCGAGCAGCCTTGATGTGTTGCGAGTGATCCGGCTCGTTTTGTGCATGGATCCAGATCCAGGCCGATGGGTGGATTCCAGCCTTCTCCAGTTCCGATAGCTGTTCGAAGGCGGAGACCGCAGGCCCGGTGTGAGCGCCGATGGTCAAGCCGGTTTTACGATGTGTGATCGCCGCTGCACGAATCAGCTTCTGTTCCGCGTCCGTAAGCGGGCCGCCGTTGAAACCTAGCTTGATGAGGCCGGGCCGAATGCTTGTGCCCTCAATGCCGCTCTTCGCTTCGCGAGTCCAGCGTTGCGCGAGAGCATCGACGGAATCGGTGAAGACGTAGGGTGGCAGGAACTTCGCGTCGATTGCCGCATAGTTGCCGGTCACGGTGAGAATATTGAGGCCGCTCTCTTCCGAGAGCCGTTTTAACAGGCGAGAATCTCGTCCGAGCGCGACGGCCGTGCAATCAACGAAGGTTCGGCAACCAAGCTTCTTTATCTGCTGCAGGTAAGGAAGGGCGACCTTGACAACTTCCTCCAGATCGTAAGTCCAGGGCTGCTTTTCGCGGTCGGTAAGAGGCTGGAAATTGGCCAGTATGTGTTCGTGAGACAAAGTGAAGCCCATCTGGCTGGCGCTAACGGGTCCGCGCACGGTCATGATCGTGCGATCGGTTGAACTCACTAGTTGGCGGGAGCAGGCGAGAGTTGCGGCCGCGGCGGAAGTCATCTTGAGGAACGATCGTCTCTGCAAGATGGCACCTCGTTTCATGGGACGAGTATTCATGCTGGTCATAGCCGAATCTGCTTTCGAGGACCATTAAACTACGAACGCAACGGGGAATCCATGCCTGTATTTGCATCTTTCTTGCCTGTTTCTGCAATCGGCCGGCATCAGGGGAACAAGGGGAATACGTTTTTGAGCGGTCCGGCGGTGAAGGGCGTTTGAGTCGCAGTGAGCCAGCCCCCAAGTGCGAGGTGCTGGGGGCACCCGGCGCTGCGTGGGTTCTTGAGTATGGCCAACTGAAGCGGGGAACCTGATCCACAAGGGCATTCACACGCTGCTTCGGAAGTACGCCAGGCGGGAAGCAAATTACCGGTGTCTCAAGGCGAGATCGGAGGCGGAATGGTAGTCAGTTCTGAGCTAACTACCGGGCTTGGGTCTGTGCAAGTCGATTGCGAGTGCTTTCACGGAATCTCGGTTCAGTCCATTAAAGAACGCATTTGCGAAGACGCTGATGTTCTGCAAATACACATCTAGGTATGCAGCGAGGTATTCATTGAAGTTGTTCGACGCTGGTGGTTCGCGGTCAAAATTGACGAACAGTAGAACGACCGAAGACCCATGTGCTGAACCGTGCCTCCACGTGAGGTGGCTGAACTCCCCGAAGTGAGGATGGTTCTGTTTGACGTTGAGCGTCCCTAGACCAAGAAGAATCTCCTCGTTTACCCGTCTATAGAGGTGTGTCAAAGAGTTCGGAGTGTCACCTGACAGTAAATGCGGAATCTCGCTTTGATCCGCAATAAAGAACAGGTACAAGGTTCGGAAGTACAGTTCATCTACCAGCCGTATTCGGGACATCCAGCTCAGGTGGCGACCTTTGTCGTTGTCATCGCACATCGATTTCCGCAACTCCCGAAGGCTATCCCGAACCCATCCTAGGTACACTGCCGGGGGCGTGTCATAAGTTGAACGCACAAGAGGGTTGTTGAGATGTGGCTGGCTAGTCCTACATCCAGCCACAGGGCAATGTGGATTGGGAGCCTTAGCCATCGATTATTTTCCACCACACACCTTCTGATTTTCCCTCTCTATCAACTCCGTCGCTCGAGTACGTTGTATGCTCACTCAATGACATCAGGACGAAGCTCGGTCGTGCCAGGCTGATACCAGATGGAAGAGCACACCGCTGCTGCACTGGATGTTGTAGTGCAGGCGGACGGTGAGACGTAGTTGCAGTCAGAGTCAGGCTTAGACTTGCGGGTGGGCATTTCACTTCATTATAGGGAATCCGGTTTGGCACAATCTTTCGGGGGATCAGGGGCTATAAAGGGGATCTAGGGAGAAACTAGAGAAAATCATGAACGCACAAATCGTCAATGATCACGCGGGTTTGCGTGTGTTTCAGGTATTTGCTTGACGGGATGGCGGAGAGGGTGGGATTCGAACCCACGTTAGAGTTTCCCCTAAACACGCTTTCCAAGCGTGCGCCTTCAGCCACTCGGCCACCTCTCCTGATGCTGCAGATTGCTTCTGCGGAAGACTGCGGCTGAGGCAGTCTGAGGAGTCGTACTTCTTGAATTTATCACATTGAGCCGATGGGGATTGCGGGCGCGCGGGGCTGGCCCGCAAGTGCGCGGAAGTATGCGTGGATGGCGGATGAAATCGTTTACTTTTTTGGGCTAAGGCATTTATATTTTCGCTTTGCTCGCGGCGGTGGAATTTTGCGGGCTTGAAGAGAGAGGAACTTCTATGGCTGGTCTTTCGCGGCGCGATCTGCTTGTCTCCGGGTTGGGATTTTCTGCGGCTTCACTGATGGCGCGGTCGGCGTGGGGCCGGACGGCGGCAATGATGGCCGAATCTGCCGAAGTATTGAGCGCTGTGGCTCCCCGGGGGCATCTGCTGTTTGATTTCGGATGGAAGTTCACGTTTGGAAATGGAGAGGATCCGGCGAAGGATCTGGACTTCGGGATGAGCCAGGGAGATTTCGCAAAGACGGGAGATTTCAAGTTTGCGAAGGAGAAGTTCGATGACTCGAAGTGGCGGACGCTGAATCTGCCGCATGACTGGGCCGTGGAACTGCCGTTTGTGCGCGACAAGGAACTGGAGTCGCATGGGTTCAAGCCGCTGGGGAGGCGGTATCCGGAGACGAGCGTGGGTTGGTATCGGCGCGAGTTCGATATTCCGGAGAGCGACCAGGGGCGGCGGATCTGGGTGGAGTTTGACGGTGCGTTTCGTGACGTGATTGTGTTTGTGAACGGGTGCTTTATCGGGCGGAACAACAACGGGTATGCGCCGTTCCGGTTCGACCTGACGGATTTTCTGCGGTACGGGAAGAAGAACTACATCGTTGCGCGTGTGGATGCGAGCTTTGGCGATGGGTGGTTCTATGAGGGCGCGGGGATCTACCGGCATGTGTGGCTGAGCAAGATGGATGCGCTGCACCTGGGCAAGTGGGAGAGCTATGTGCGGTCGGAGCTGTCGGACAGCAACGCGACGTTGACGCTGGCGACGGTGGTGCAGAACGAGGGAGAGAAAGCTGAATCCGCGAAGGTGAAGTGGCAGATTGTGGATGCGGCGGGGAAGACGGTGGCGACGGCGGAGGCTCCGGTGCAGCAGGTGGGCGCGGATGGGAGCGCGACGTTTACCGCGACGGCGAAGCTGGCGAATGCGGCGCTGTGGTCGGTGGAGACTCCGAATCTTTATCAGGCGATTGTGACGGTGGAGGCGGGCGGGAAGGCTTGCGACGCGGAGCGCGTGAGCTTTGGGGTGAGGACGGCGAAGTTTACGGCGGACAAGGGATTCCTGCTGAATGGGGAGCAAGTGAAGATTATGGGCACATGCAACCACCAGGATCATGCGGGTATTGGCGCGGCGCTGCCGGATGCGATGCAGTGGTTCAGGCTTGCGGTGTTAAGGGAGATGGGCGGGAATGCGGTGCGTACTTCGCACAATATGCCGACGCCAGAGTGGGTGGATGTCTGCGACCGCATGGGCATGATGATGATGTGCGAGACGCGGCAGATGAGTTCGAATCCTGAGGGGATGGCGCAGCTCGAGGTGATGGTGAAGCGATACCGGAATTCGCCGTCGATCATTTTGTGGTCGGTGGGGAACGAGGAGTTTCTTCTGCAGGGGGAGATGGCGGAGCAGGGCAAGAAGATTGCGACGGAGATGGTGAGGAAGTGCCATGAACTGGATCCGACGCGGGTGGTGTCGGCGGCAGTGAATGGGGATAACCGGCAGGGGATTTCGGATGCGTTTGATGTGCTGGGGTTCAATTACAACCTGAAGAATCCGGAGTCGTATCACAAGGATTTTCCGAATCGTCCGATTTATGGGTCGGAGACTTCAAGCGCGATTGGTACGCGCGGCGTGTACAGCTCGGACAAGCTGCGGAACACGGTGAACTCGTATGACGGCGTGGTGCCGTGGGGCGAGACGGCGGAGGACTGGTGGAAGTACTACGGCGAGCGCGATTGGGCATCGGGCGGATTTGCGTGGACAGGGTTTGACTATCGCGGAGAGCCGACTCCGTATGGATGGCCGTCGATCAACTCGCAGTTTGGGATCGTGGATATGTGCGGGTTCCCGAAGGACAACTACTACTACTATCGCGCGTGGTGGTGGAACAAGGAGCCGGTGGTGCATGTGTTTCCGCACTGGAACTGGACGGGACGCGAAGGCGATGAGATTCCGGTGTGGGTGTACTCGAATCTCGACGAGGTGGAGTTGTTTGTGAATGGGAAAAGCGCGGGGAGCCAGAAGGTTCCGCACCTGGGGCATGTGCAGTGGAAGGTGCGCTATGAGCCGGGGACGATTGAGGCGCGCGGGAGCAAGGACGGCAAGGTTGTGCATACGGCCAAGCGCGAGACCACAGGCGACACTGCTGCGATCAAGCTGACGGCGGACCGGATGGAGATCAATGCGGATGGCGAAGATGTGGTGGTGATCAAGGTGGAGGGGCTAGACAAGGAAGGCCGGCTGAATCCGCTTGCGGATAATCACATCGGGTTCAAGGTGACGGGAGCGGGCGCGCTGATTGGGGTGGGGAATGGCGATCCGAATTGCCAGGAGAGCGACAAGGCTCCGAAGAGGTCGCTGTTTAACGGGCTGGCCCAGGTGATCGTGCAGGCGACGAAGGAGCCGGGCGAGATCAAGATTGAGGCTTCGAAGGATGGGTGGGAGGGGCCAGAGCTTACTCCGGCGACGATCACGATCACGACGAAGAAAGTGGAGTTGAGGCCGACGGTGGCTTAAATTCCCAGACAATACAGAAACTCAATTCAGCCACGACACCGAGTGTTGGCCAGCAACTTAGTCTGCATCCCGGGCGGAGGATGTCAGCGAAAGATTGGGAGATGCAGCGATTGAGTTGATGTACGACGGAGTTCGCGCGCCCCTCTCCTTGATGCTCCGCAAGCGCGTGCACTCGAAGCAAATAGGACCTTTTGACTCCAATTTAGCCCGCCGATACTCGCACTCTGGGCCGAATTACCTCAGTAATTCGGCATGCTGCTTGCGGGATTTTTTCCTCCCACCGAAGTGGTATTCTGGTTGCCAACTAGCCAACTAGTCACGTTGATTGAGTGGGAATGCAGTCCGCCCATGCATGCAAGAATCTCTGGAAGATTCCAGCCGATCTGCTTTTTATCCCTGATCTAGCTCGACTTTGGGAGTTCGGATTTTGTCTGGAGCGAGAAATTTTGAAAGTGTCCGGATGTCCCTTCGGGCGCGCAGCATACTCAGCATGAGTTGCCTGCTGATCGCACTTGCGCTATCGGGATGTGCTACTCCATCGGCGTCTATCAAGGCAAAATTGACATCAGGGATCACTGTGGCTGCTCCGGTGAATGGAGCTCAGGTGACGTCGCCATTCACGGTGACTGCAAGCGCAACGACCTGCGCAACGCAGCCTGTGATTTCCATGAGCTACTCGATCGACGGTGGACAGGCGATCCCGCAGCCTGCATCGTTCAATGCGCAAGTTACGGCTGCTGCCGGCCCACATGTATTGCGCGTGAATTGCACGGGGCAGGGTGTGAGTAGCGAAGTGCTGATGAACATCAACGTCGCTGCAAGCCCAACGACTACGGCAGCGAATGCTACAGCTGCTACCCCCACATTTTCGAAGCCGTCGGGCACTTACTCGAGCGCGCAAACCGTCTCGATTACATCAGCGACAGACGGATCAACGATCTACTTCACGACTGATGGCTCCGTGCCTACCGCGTCATCCAGCCGGTACTCCGGCCCGATAACGATTGCTAGTTCAATGCAGATTCAGGCAATCGCAGTTGCTTCCGGCTATACAAACAGCGGATTGGCGCAGGCGAGTTATGTGATTTCTGTGCCGAAAGAGTCGTCGACGTCGATACCCTCGTATGCGATCGCCGAGCAAGAGATCCAACTGCTTCGAACATGGCGGATCAAGCATGATCCCGGCACGCCCGGAACTTCGACGGGGTCGATGACGCTGGTCAGCGATCCTTCACTCAGCGGCCAGGCTGCAAAAGTCTACACGACGTTTACGAATGCCGGGGGCGAACTCTACTCTGTGACTTACGGGAATGACACAGACGCGAAGAACTTCCTGTATGACGCACATGTCTGGATCTCTTCGGGAAGCACTTTGAGCAATTTGGAGATGGATAACAACCAGGTGATGCGAAACGGCGACACTGTGATTTACGCATTTCAGTGCTCCGGATACGCGAACGTCTGGGAGTTCAGCTCAAATGTGGGAACGCCGACGCAGCCGCAAGTGAAATGGGTGAGGTCGGCAGCGCCTTGCAACCCCTCAAAGTGGGCGCGTGATACCTGGCATCATATTCAGATCAGGACGTCACGCGATGATTCGGGGAATGTGACGTATCACTCTGTATGGTTCGATGACGTGGAAGCGCCGATCAACCAGACAGTAAATTCCGAATTTTCTCTTGGCTGGGCACTGGGCGCGCTGGTGGCGAATTTCCAGGTGGATGGAATCGGGACAAGCGGATCTTCGACGCTGTATCTCGATCACTTCACGATGTATCGTTGGTAGAGTTTCGATTCAGTCTGCACGCCAAAGATACAACTCTGCTCGGCGCCAGAACGCATCTGCGGCTTCGATGGGATCCCTCCGGGTCGACTGATAACCCATACCTTCTACTGAATCACGAATTGAGATTGAGTCTTTTAAAGACCGCGGCTACCACGCGATTGCAGCGCGTTGCGGGAAACGTGAATGCCTGTGGCCCGGACGCGCCGGCGCGTGACAAGAGTTCGGTGCGTAATAGTTCATGGGCGCGGTGGAGGCGAACCTTGACGTTGCTATCAGTGATGGAGAGAGCCTGTGCTGTTTCGCTCGTGCTCATCTCCTCAATGTCCCGGAGCATGATGACGCTGCGGTAGGCTGAAGGAAGCGCAAGGATTGAATCTTCCAGCAGTGCGGCAAGTTCGCCGCGGGCCGCGTGAGTTTCAGGGCTTGGGCTTTTTTGATCCGACGCCGTCATCGCCTCATAATCCCCATCAGAATCTTCGCTGTTGAGCGGATCGAGTTTGCCACGCGCGACACTGCGCTTGATGGCTTCATTTACTGCTATTCGCGTGAGCCAGGTCGAGAACTGGGCGCGGCCTTCGAATTGCGCGAGATGCTCAAAAGCTCGCACATAGGCCTCCTGCATAACGTCTTCGCATTCGGAGTCGTCGCGGAGAATGCTTCGAACCGCCCGGTAAATGCGCTGGTTGTGGCGCCTCATAAGCACCTCGAACAGAAGCACCTCTCCCCGGAGTATACGTAGAACGACATTTTCGTCTGTCCAATTCTCGACAGGCGGCGGGCAAACAGGATCGGTTGTCATCATCACAGAAGCCAGCACCTACTTTAATGGATCTGCAAGAGATGGTTTGGTTACATATCTTACTGCGTAACCGTTGGGCGCCATCCTGCTCTATTGGGCAGGGAGAGGAGGAGAGATGGCGAATGGCGACAGGCTGAACGTGGCATGGTGGACATTGCGTATAGGGCTGGGCCTCGGGCCTTTTCTCGCGGGATTGGACAAGTATTTCAACCGGCTTACGAATTGGGACATGTACCTGAATCCGGCGATCCCGGAGATGCTGCATGTTGCGCCTGCGACTTTTATGCATTTGGTCGGTGTCGTGGAGATGCTTGCGGGACTACTGGTGTTCACGCGGTGGACGCGGTATGCCGCGTACATCGTGGCGGGATGGTTGGTAGCGATTTCGGCGAGTCTGGCGACTCAGGGACTGTTCCTGGATATCGCGGTACGAGACCTGGAGCTTGCTTTGGGAGCGTTTGTGCTTGCGAAGTTGACGGAGATTCGAAACGAGACGGAGGCGGTTGCGCCAGAGGGGCAGACGGAAGAGGCGGTCTAATTCGTGTGGAGTTGGAGATCGATTTACACGAGAGGAGAAACGTTCAATGAAGAGAGTGATTGTTGTGTTGGCAGCGATGCTGGCCCTGCCGATGTTTGCAGCGGCCGAAGACTGGTCGAATGTGGCGATGATCGACACGCAGTGTTCGACGAAGGCGAAGGCGAATCCCGATGCGCACACGATGTCATGTGCCCTGGCATGCGCGAAGAGTGGATTCGGAATCGTAGACAAGGACGGGAACTATCTCAAGTTCGATTCGAAGGGCAACCAGTATGCGAAGAGCCTGCTGGAGACCAGCAACAAGCAGGATCACATTCGGGTGAATGTCTCAGGGAAAAAGGACGGGGAAGTAATTCACGTAGAGTCTGTGAAGATGCTTTAGCGGGTCCGATTGCGTCGGCCGGCGAGTCGGAGAGATTCGCCGGTGTCCGCGTGTCTCTGGCGTGATCAATGAGCGGTGGTGAGTTCGGACGCCGCGGCGAGCACTTCAGTGACGACGGCGTGGACATCAGGTTCAGTGGTGCGATGGTTCACGATGCAGGCTCTCAGGGCGAAGTGGCCGTGGATGGTGGCGTTGGACAGGTAGACGCGGCCCCGACGGATGACGTTGTCGAGGACGCGGCGGTTGAGGTCGTCCAGATTAATGGAAGCTTCTCTGCCAGGTGAACCGATGTAGCGGAAGCAGACGGCGCTAAGAGCTGTGGGGGCAAGACGCTCAAGCTTTGGTTCGGCATCTATGAAACTGGCGAGCACCTGCGCGAGGTGGAGGTCGTCGCTGATGGATTGTTGAAACGCGCGAAGACCGAAGTAGCGAAGTGAGACCCAGAGAGAGAGCGCGCGGAAGGGACGAGAGAGTTCGATGGATTCTTCAAAGAATGCGAACCCCTCAATGGGATCGGTCGTAAGCGAGCGGGCGTAGTCGCCGGAGTGGGAGAAGGCACGGCGCGCGTCGGTGGGATCGCGATAGAGAAGGCACCCGCAACCGGCGGGTTGGTATAGCCATTTGTGTGGGTCGAGAGAGACGGAGTCGGCAAGATTGATGCCCTCGAAGCGTTCTGGAATGGCGAGCGAGGCGAGTGCGCCATAGGCTCCATCGATGTGGAACCATAGATTGTTGTTGCGGCAAACTTCCGCGATTTCGCGGAGTGGATCGATACTGCCGGTGGCGGTGGTGCCTGCGCTGCCGATGGCAACCATGGGCTTGAGGCCGACAGCGAGGTCACGGTGGATGGCTTCCTCCAGGAGGTCGATCCGCATGCGAAAAGAATGATCGACAGGGATGAGCCGAACTGCGTCGTGACCGAGGCCGAGGAGCGCAGCGGCCTTGGTGTTGGACATGTGCGCCTCTGTGGAGCAGTAGACGATTCCGCCGTGAACGCCGCTTTGATTTGCTGGCAGTTTAGCTTCCCGGGCCATGCAGAGGCCCATGAGGTTGGCGGATGAGCCGCCGAGCGTAAGGCTCCCGAAGAAGCCGTGGCACCCGATTGCGGAAGCAAGCCAGCGAACGACAGTGCGCTCGATGGCGTTAGCCGATGGTCCAGAGCGCCATGCTGTGGCGTTCTGATGCAGGACTGCGGCGGCAAATTGTCCAAGCGCCGCGATGGGTTCACCAGAGCCAAAGACATATCCAAAGAAGCGCGGGCCGGCCGGGCGGGAGTTCTCGAAGATTTCAGGAAGGAGATCAAAGGCGGATCCGCCCATGCCGTCAAGGGGAACTGCGCCGGAGAAGAGTTGTTCGATCGCCTCGCCACTGATGTTTTCAGGGTACGAGCGCATTGCGGGAAGGCGTTCAAGATAATCGGCGGCGAAGTCTGAAAGGGAGTGCGCGAGAGCGCGAAAGTCATCAGTGGAGAGGCAGAGAGGTCGTTGCATAGGAGGTCTCTGGCAATCTTATCGTTTTGCGATCGGGAATTCGGTGATCTGAGAGAAGGCTAGCAGCTTTCTTGCGCTCCCCAAGGCGCCTGACATGTCGCCAGGCATGCGCCAAATTTGAGCGGCCGAGCGGGCACCGGAGGTGAATGCATATACTTGCTCCGTGCAAGAGGGGGTTGAGAGGATGCGGTTCGCGAAGTGGATGCTGGCGGCGTTTTGGGTGGGGATGTGTATGGTAGCAGGCGGGCAGACAGGGCCGGTGCATCTACAGGTGGACAATCTTGAGAAGCCGCTGGGGATCGATGATGCTACACCCCGATTCTCCTGGCAGTTGCATGATAGTGCGCGTGGTGCGAAGCAGGCTGCCTATCGTGTCACCGTGGCTACTCGTCCGGAACTGCTGGAGGGCGGGAGAGCTGATGTGTGGGATAGCGGGAAGGTGGATTCGGGACAGTCACTCAACGTGAAATATGCTGGGCCCGCGGTGAAGGCAAGCGGGCGGTATTTTTGGCGCGTGGAAGTGTGGGGCAGAGATGGGAAGGCCTATCCGGCAAGTGGCGTGGAGTGGTGGGAGACGGCGCTACTCGATCAGAACGCCTGGCGGAGCGAATGGATTGGCTGGGAGACGCCGGAGGAAGTGGCAGAGCGTAAAGCGCCCGCACAGTGGATTGCGAGTCCTGATGCAGCGCCGGGAAAGCCGGACAGCGACCAGAAGTTTGCGTACAGGATTGTTGCGGAGGTCGATAAGCCTGTGAAGCAGGCGGTGCTGTTTGCGACCGCGGAGGACACTGTTTCGGCTTGGGTAAATGGGCAGCAGGTGCTGACACCGGCGGTGTTTCCGCCCTATCACCATTTGCCATGGAAGAAGTTCGTGCGTGCGGATGTGACGGGGCAAGTTGCGCAGGGGAAGAACACGATTGCAATCGAGAGCGTGCACTACATCGACAAGTACGGTGAGAAAGATCGAAAAGATGCGCCACCGATGATTGCGACGGTGGTACTGCTGTACGCGGATGGCACTTCAGCAACGGTGGCGAGTGACGGACAGTGGAAGAGCGCGACGAGCCCGGCTCCAGGATGGGAGTCGAAGACGTTCAATGATGCGCAATGGAAGAATGCGGTGGTTTGGAAGCCTTCGAAGGATTCCGATGACGCCGAGGCGGTGCATCCATGGATTCCGGACAGCGTGAAGGAGTTGCGGAAGGAATTCGATGCGGGAAGCAGCGTAAAGTCGGCGCGTATTTATGCGACGGCGCTGGGAACCTACGAATTATTTCTCAACGGCAAGCGCGTGGGCGACGCAGTGATGGCTCCGGGGTGGACGGACTATCGAGAGCGCGTTCTTTACCAGACGTATGACGTTACGGAAATGCTGAAAGGCGGCGGGAATGAGCTGTCGGCTTTACTTGCACCAGGGTGGTATTCAACTCCTCTGGAGTGGCTGCAGCAGCCAAATAACTATGGGAACACGCCTCCGGCGCTGCGGGCGCAATTGCGGATAGAGCACGAAGACGGCAGCGTGGAATGGATTAAGACGGATGCAAGTTGGAAGGCGAACACTTCGTACATTGTGAGTTCGGAATTGTATGACGGGGAGAGTCAGGACTTGAGGAGGCTGGCTCCCGCTCATCGTGAGCTATCTGCTGCGAATGGGGAGCAAAGCACAGGGTATGGGGCACAGTCGTATCAGCCAGTGCAAGTGATACATCCGAAGGAGATCAGGATTGAAGCGCAGGACTTTGAACCGATCCGGGTGGAGCGGTTGATGTCCGATGCGAAGATCACGGAGCCCAAACCTGGCGTGTTCATTTATGACTTCGGTCAGAACCTAGCGGGCGTGGAGGAACTGAATGTCTCGGGACCGGCTGGCACGGATGTGCAGGTGCGTGCAGGTGAGATTCTGAATCCGGATGGCACGCTCTACACGGAGAATCTTCGCACGGCCAAGGTTACAGACCACTTCACGCTTTCGGGAAATGGGACAGAGGAACTGATTCCGCAGTTTACTTTTCACGGATTCCGGTACATCGAGGTGACGGGATTGAAGAGCGCCTCCCAGATTAGCGGAGTCCGCGCCGCGGTGTTGCATACGGCATTTCCGTTCACGACGGAGCTGAAGACGGGCAACGAAATGATCAACAAGCTGTGGAGCAATATTCTCTGGGGGCAGCGGTCGAATTTTGTGGGAGTTCCAACCGATTGTCCGCAGCGGGACGAGAGGCTAGGGTGGTCGGCAGACGCGCAAGTGTTCTGGAGAGCGGCGTCGTATAACGGCGCACTGGCGCCGTTTACGCGTAAGTTTGCTGGGGATCTGCGAGGGACGCAGGTGGGTACGCCCTATTTCGGTATCTATGCGCCTGGAACTGCACGACCGCACATGGGTACGGGTGCGGCATGGAGCGATGCAGGAGTGATCATTCCGTGGACTTCGTGGATTCAGACGGGGGACACGATGGTGATCGATCAAAACTGGCAGGCGATGCGGAAGTACGTGGATGCCATTGATGAGAGCAATCCCGATGGGATCTGGCACAACAATTCGGGTACGCCGTTTGGAGACTGGCTGTCGCTTGAGGGAAGGACGAAGGAGGATATTGTTGCGACAGCATATTGGGCATACGACGTGGAAATGATGAGGCAAATGGCACAGGCGACAGGCCGCGCGGAAGATGAAGTGCGCTACGCCAAGTTGGAGACGAAGATCCGGGAAGCATTTGAGAAGAAGTTTGTCAGCGCAGGTGGATACATCCCGGGTGCAGATAACCGTCCTTCGTCGTTTGGAGATATCAATAACCCGAATGCGAAGGCGAAGGCGGGCGATACACAAACTGGGTACGTGCTCGCGTTGCACATGAACCTTGTGCCGGAAGGGATGCGTCAGCCTGTAGCAGAACGGCTGTCGAAAAAGATCGAGGCGAACCACGGATTATTGAACACGGGGTTCGTCGGGACTCCGTACCTTCTGGAGGAGCTGACCAAGACAGGGCACCAGAAGATGGCGTACAACGTGCTGCTGAATACCGGGATGCCGTCGTGGGGATACGTGGTGGAACATGGGGCGACGACAACCTGGGAACGGTGGAATGGCGACCAGATGATTGGGGATCCGCAAATGAACTCGTACAACCACTATGCGTATGGCGCGGTGGCTGATTGGATTTACCGTTATGCGGCTGGTGTGGATGCATCACCGCTGGATGCGGGCTTCCATACGGTCGTGCTGCACCCGGTGTTCGATGCGCGGTTGTCGCCGTTGGAGTTCAATTATGAATCGTCGTACGGCGAGATCAAATCGAGCTGGACGGTGAAGGGAAGTACGGCGGAGTGGAGCGTGACGCTGCCGGCGAATACGACGGGGCGGCTGCAATTGAAACCGAGCGAGGCAGCCCGCTGGAAGCTCGAGGGCGTGGCCGTGAGCAAAAGTCCGCTGGCGAAGAAGGTGGATGGTGGGTTTGAGCTGCAGGCGGGGGAGTATCGGTTTGCGATAGAAGGATCAGGGGCCAGGAAGTAAGCGATAGGCACTGCTACCTGAGCTGCCGCGTGAGTCCGATGATTTTCGATTCGGGGACTAGAAGCCCGAGTTCTTTTACCGAGTCTTTACGGCACGACTGAAGTCGTGCCGTGAGCATCATTGCTGGCACGGCTTGTGGTTCTCGCTAGTCGGCGAAGGTGCCCTGGATGTGCCAGGAGCGGTCGTTGGATTCTGCGTGCTGGACTTCGGCTTTGATGAGTTCGAGGAAGGCGGTCATCGCGGGTGAGACCCACTTGTCCTTGTGCCAGAGGACGTGTGTCGCGATGTCGAGTGAGGGGCCGGTCCAATGGAGAGCCTTGAACTGGTTTTGCCGAAGCTCGCGAGCGACGACGATTGCAGGAAGAAGTGCAAGGCCCATTCCGGCTGAGACGCATTGCTTGATGGCTTCAACGCTTGAAAACTCTGTGATGTGGCCGGGGCGGATGTTCTGCATTGCGAGCACCTTGTCGAGCTTGGCGCGATAGCCGCAGCCGTGTTCCGTCAGCAAGAGCTGCTGACCGGCAAGGTCGGAAGGCTTCACCGTACGACGCTTTGCGAGTGGATGGCTGGGCTCGGCGAGCAGGAAGATGCGTTCGGTATGGAAGCGCAGCGATTTATAGGCTGGGCTTAGCGGCGCATCGCACATGTTGATGACGAGGTCGAGCTTGCCGGTCTCCAGTTCGATGGCGAGAGTGGTTTCGATGTGTGAGAGAAAGCTGATCTCCACGTGCGGAAACTTGCGGCGGAAGTTGCGGAGAACGACGGGCAGGCGGTAGGTGAGGATACTTTCCGGAGCACTAATTCGCAATGGTCCGCTGGGCTCGTTACAAATCGCGCGCTCGCCCTGCTCCATTGCAGTGAGGGCCTGGAGTGCAAAGGGCTGGAAGCGACGGCCGGCGTCGGTGAGTGCGACGCGGCGGCCGAGGCGATCAAAGAGAGGAACACCGAGTTCCTCCTCGAGTGCTTTGATCTGCGCGGTGACATTGGATTGGACAGTGTGAACGCGCTCGGCGGTGCGCGTGAAGTTCAGTTCTTCGGCGAGAGCCCGAAATATCTGTAGCTGGCGGACTTCCATCGCTATCTCCAAAACAGATCGAAATCATCATACCAATCTATTGGACAGATGTGCTAGTTGGAATCAAACTCTGACTATGAGATTCGACTTGCCGATCACAAAGAAAATGCGACTTTGGCGAGCTTGTTGAATCGCATGTTCCTTCCCTGACCAAACCCGACAATTCAACGCAAGAAACGGATAGCGGCTGCGCTTGAAGCGGACGACTATCGACGCAGGTGGACACTATGACTGCTTTCTTTCAGTTGTTGGTCTCTCGTTTTGTTTCTGTTTTATTTCTGGTGATCGTGGCTCTGAACGCGACAACAATCTCCGCGGGTAGTGCGCTGGCACTGGCGGAGAGTCCGATTCCGCATACCAGCCATACGACGATGGTGATCTTTACGGATCATCCGATGGAAGAAGGTCAGTGGGCGGCTCTTCTTCGGGAGTTACACAGAGCCGATGTGCGGCTCGAAACTGCAGCTCGTGAACTGGGCGGCGGGCTTGAGGTGCTGCGCGGTCGCGATCTGACGGCCAGTGTGAACTCGGATCAGGTGATCAGTGTTTCCGTGACCGGAGACTGTACTCTGATGCCCGGACCTCAAAAGATGGTTAAGGGAGCGCTGGGATGGGTGAGGAAGGTGGATGGCGAAATTCAGCCATTCATTCACGTGAGCTGCGAACGAATCGTGGAGATGCTACAGGGGATTGCCCTGGGGATGAACCCGGAACGGAAGAATACAGTGATGGCAGACGCGATGGCGAGGGTGATCGCGCATGAATGGATTCACATCGCAACACAGAAGGCTGAACATGAGAAGTGCGGGATTATGGAATCGGGTTTCCAGGTGTCGGATCTGCTGACGGACGATGATCCGATTTATCCGCGGAGACATGTGGGACGAGATAAAAGACGTTCCGCAGGGTTCTGAGTCGATTCGAAGGGGAATTCAGTTGTGGTCCGGCAGATAGGTTGCCGGACCACATCTGTTTTGGCCTGGCGATCAGAGGAGGAGCGACATCACCTGCATAACGGCAGTGATGAGCGGACGGCAGGAGCGTAGCGAGGCGAGCGTGCGCACAGGATCGACATTGCGTGCGAGTGTGGCAATGATGAGCAGCGCGATCCCGATGGCTCCAGACGCCGCGCGAAGCCGATGCCAACGCCACCACCTGTCGCGGAACTCTGTCCAGTTGTCGGGTGGGGCAGAGCTAGTCCAGTGTATGACCTGCCTATTGATCGGCATATTGACGGTACTGGTAATTACACCTGAGATGATAAAGAATATGGCGGCGGCGATGAGCAGAGCCATGCGCGGTTGATTCTGGCGAGCGATGAAGGCCGAAGCGAACGTGAAGGCAATGGTAATCGCTCCTAGAAGAGGCAGAGCGGGGTGCAGAGTGCGAATACCCTGTTGCTGAAGGATTAAGTAGTGCGAGGCATTGAGATGCGCGGGATTGAGGAAGAGCCAGACGCAGAACATTGCGCCGACAAGAAGCGAAGCAAGGAAGAGACTAGTGAAGTCAACGAAGAGGGACAGCATTTCGTACTCCTTTCGAGCGGGATAGGGAGAGGCCCGGGTTCGAAGGCAATGGGTGCGGCGCCACTGGAAAGGATGGGCTGGTAGGCACATCCGCGATTGTGTTAAATTAATCCTAATGATATTCGGATGAAAAGTCCAGCAAAAACGAAATTGAAAAAGCGCGCCTATGATGCGTCGTCCCGGCGCGAGGCTGCGGAGGCGACGAGGCGGGCGATTCTGGATGCAGCACGGTCGATGTTCTGCGAACGGGGCTACACAGGAACGACGATGCCGGCAGTGGCGGAGTCTGTAGGGATTGCGCTGGATACGGTGTATGCCTCGGTTGGCAAGAAACCAGCTTTGTTTGCTTTGCTCGTAGAGTCGGCGATTTCTGGTGCGGATGTGGCTATCCCCGCGGAGGAGCGCGAATATGTACGTGCAATAAGGGCGGAACCAGATGCTGCACGGAAACTGGAGATTTATGCAGCGGCATTGCGGAGTATCCAGGAGAGACTGGCGCCGCTCTTTCGCGTGTTGCAGGAGGCTGCCCCGCTGGATGCCAAACTCGGCGACTTGTGGAACGAGATTGCGGAGCGACGCGCGAGGAACATGGAATTGCTCGCGAAGGATTTGGCGCAAACCGGAAAGATCCGGCGGGATCTGAGCATCAATATGGTAGCGGATGTTCTGTGGACCATGAATTCGCCCGAGTATTATCTGTTGCTCGTAGAAGGGCGCGGATGGGAGCCGTCGCAGTTTGAGAATTGGCTCAAAGACGCGTGGTGTCGTCTGCTGCTTGAGCCGTAGCAGAGCATCTCGCGAGATCGCAACAAACAATTGACAATTGGAAAGGGGCTGGACTGTAACGGAGCTCAGTTTCGTTTCATCCAATGCGGAGCTAAGGTAAAGCCATGGAAGTAAGCCGCGCCAAATGGAGCAGCGAACTGCGAGCGATGATTACGCTCGCGCTTCCTGTTGTGCTGAGCGAACTGGGCTGGGTGGCGCAGGGCGTTGTGGACAACATCATGGTGGGGCGTTTGGGGCCGGTGGCGATTGGCGCTGTCGCGCTCGGGAATGCCGTTTATTACATTCCTTCGTTATTTGGGATAGGCCTCCTGCTGGGCTTGGACACGCTGGTATCGCAGGCATATGGGCGTCGCGACTATGACGCGTGCCATCGGTGGATGGCCCAGGGAGTTTACCTCGCGCTGATCATTACTCCGCCACTGATGCTTGTGACAGCAATCGCGAGTTGGGACTTTACGCGCTTTGGGGTGATCCCCGAAGTGGCGGTTCTCTCGTCGGGGTATCTCGGGATTATGAATTGGGGAACGCTGCCGCTATTGCTTTACGGCGGAACGCGGCGATATCTCCAGGGCGTCGGGCAAGTGAAGGTGATTACGCTGACCTATGTTCTGGCGAACCTGCTGAACTGGGGCGGAAACTGGGTGCTGATTTACGGGAAGCTAGGGTTTCCGGCGCTGGGCGTAAACGGGTCGGCGATTTCGACGTGTATCTCGCGCGTGGCGATGGCGGTTGCGATGATGGGTTTCGCTTGGCGGTATGAGCGTTCCCGGGGGCATCCGCTGTTTGCGCACTGGGCGGGGCCTCATCTTGAGGAACTAAAACGACTCGTGCGGATCGGTGCTCCGGCGGCGGGGCAGATTCTGCTCGAGGTGGGCGCGTGGAATCTGAGCACATTCGCGGCGGGATATTTGACGCCGGTTGCGCTGGCCACGCACACGATTGCGCTGAATTACGCGAGCATCACCTATATGGTGCCGCTTGGCATTGGCGCTGCTGCCGCGGTGAGCGTGGGACATGCGATTGGCGCGGGCGATCCGGCGAAGGCACGGCGAGCGGGGTGGATGGCGTTGGCGCTGGGCGCAGGATTTATGACGTGCGCGGGAATTGTGTTCCTGGCTGCGCCGGGGCCGCTGATCAAGCTCTACACGCATGATCCGGGAGTGCTTGCCCTGGGACCGAGCTTGTTGTGGATTGCGGCCGCATTTCAGATTTTCGATGGAGTGCAGACAGTGTGTACTGGTGCGTTGCGCGGAATAGGCGAGACGCGGTGGCCGATGATTGCGAACCTGGTGGGGTATTGGGTATTAGGGCTCCCCCTGGGCTTCATTCTGTGTTTTGTGTTGAAGTGGGGAGTCTACGGAATGTGGATCGGGCTGACAGTATCGCTTGTGATTATTGCTTCGGTGCTGCTCAGGCGGTGGCACAGGGACTCGGTGCAGAAGGCTCTGGCTCATTCAAATACTTAGGGTTAGGCCCGGTTCAAGTTCTCACAATCCGACGCGGATCACCTCGAGTGCCGTGTCGGATTTGTGAGGGTCAACATACGTTGCAGGTAAAGGTACTTATGGTGCAAATAGGGGTGCCCTGCTGCGGTACGGCTCACTGGCAAAGTGACTATAATCACTCTTGAGCGAACTTTGTCGCTTTCCATCGCGTCTTTCCAGGAACCCCCCGAACTCCGAAGCTACAGTCCGGTGGTGGCAGCGACCGCGAGGTTGCAATGATGCCGGACGGTCTTAAATGAATTTCGGACCTGGTCGCGCGCGGAACCTCATTTGAAGGGAATCCCGCCAAATGGCGACAGGAGACCTGGCTCTGGGTCAAGAACAGAGCGCGATCAGCACGCGAGAGCGTGTGGTTAACGATTTCAGCATCAACGTAGCAACGGTGAACGGGTCCGGCTCGCAATCCGCCAATAGCGTGCTGCTGAAGAGCATCTTCGGAATGGGTGTTCCGGTAAGCGGAAAAAACCTGTTTCCCTCGAACATCGCCGGACTTCCCACCTGGTACATCATTCGCGCGAGCAAAGACGGGTATGTTGCCCGCACACGTGCGACGGAATTCCTGGTGGCGCTGAACCCCGAGACATCGAAGAACGATGTGATGGCGCTGCCTGCGGGCGGCGTGGCGATCTACGAGGAAAACGCGAACCTCAAGCAGTATCGCGATGACATCGTCTGCTACCCGGTTCCGTTCGACAAGATCACGGCGGCTGTATGCCCTGAAGCGAAACTGCGCAAGCTTGTAAAGAACATGGTGTACGTGAACGTGGTCGCGCAACTGCTGTCTATCGATCTGAGCGTGGTAGAAGCAAGCGTCAAGAAGCAGTTCGCGAAGAAGCAGAAGGTATTCGATCTGAACTTCGGCGCGGTGAAGGCTGGATTCGATTACGCGCAGGAGAAGCTGGTTAAGCAGGATCCGTACGTTATCGAAACGATGGACCAGACTGCTGGAAAGATCATCATCGACGGCAACGCGGCTTGCGGCATGGGTGCGGTGTTCGCGGGTGTGACAGTCGTGGCGTGGTATCCGATTACGCCGTCGACCTCGCTGATTGAGGCAACGACGGATCTGCTGAAGAAGTATCGTGTGACGCCGGAAGGGAAAGCCACGTTTGCTGTTGTACAGGCGGAGGATGAACTGGCGGCGATCGGCATGGTGCTGGGAGCAGGCTGGGCTGGGGCGCGGTCGATGACATCGACTTCAGGGCCGGGCATTTCGCTGATGGGCGAGTTTGCAGGGCTGGGATATTACGCAGAAATTCCGGGCGTGATCTTCGACGTACAGCGCACGGGGCCGTCGACGGGTATGCCGACACGTACTCAGCAATCTGACCTGCTGTCGACCGCGTTCCTTTCGCACGGCGATACAAAGCATGTTCTTCTGCTGCCGGGTTCGGTGAAGGAGTGCTTCGAGTTTGGGTACGAGTCATTCAACCTTGCGGAACGGCTGCAGACACCGATTTTTGTGCTGACGGATCTTGACCTGGGCATGAACAACTGGATGTCGGAACCGTTTGCTTATCCTGAGAAGCCGCTGGATCGGGGCAAGGTACTGACGAAGGAAGAGCTGGACAAACTGGGTGGCTTCGCTCGCTACAAGGATGTGGATGGGGATTCGATTGGCTGGCGTACGCTGCCGGGAACCAAGCATCCGAAGGCGGCTTACTTCACGCGTGGTTCTGGACACAACTCGTCGGCGGGTTACACGGAAAAACCCGATGAGTACCAGGAAGTGATGGACAGGCTGGCGCGGAAGTTTGAGAGCGCTCGGAAGCTTGTGCCGGCGCCGATCGCGGTCAAGAACGGAACGTCACGCGTGGGAGTGCTGGCATTTGGGACGACAGACTTCGCCATGCGCGAGAGCCTCGACCAAATCAAGAAGGAATACAACAAGGACGTGGATTACATGCGGATCCGGGCGTATCCGTTTGCACATGAGATTCACGACTTTGTGGCGTCGCACGATCGCGTTTACGTTGTGGAGCAGAATCGAGACGCGCAACTGGAGAGCCTGCTGAAGCTGGATCTTCCGGCCGATCAGGTGGTGAAGCTGCGCAGCATTCTGAACTACAACGGTCTGCCGATCGATGCGCGGACCATTACTGAGGAATTTGCAACGAAGGAAGGCCTGTAAGGCAGGGATTAGGGAACAGGGATTAGTTTGATCTCTGGTGGTTCGATTGAATCCTGAAAAACTGGCTCTCAGGCCGAGGCGTGAGACGGCGCCTCAAAAGGATTAAAGAGAAATGGCAGCGACGGCAACACCAAATCCGAAAGTGAATCATATTGGGCTTCCAATCATTGACTACCGTGGTGGGAAGTCGACCCTTTGCGCGGGCTGCGGTCATAACGCGATCTCGGAGCGCATCATTGACGCGATGTACGAGATGGGCGTGGAGCCTGAGCGGGTGATGAAAATGAGCGGCATCGGCTGCTCGTCGAAGAGCCCGGCTTACTTCATGAGCCGCTCGCACAGCTTCAACAGCGTTCACGGACGCATGCCGTCGGTTTCGACGGGCGCAATCCTGGCGAATCACACAAACATGCTGCTTGGCGTCTCGGGCGACGGCGACACGGCGTCGATCGGCGTAGGGCAGTTTGTCCACATGATGCGCCGCAATCTTCCAATGATCTACATCATTGAGGACAACGGCGTGTATGGGTTGACGAAGGGCCAGTTCTCGGCGACTGCGGATCTGGGGTCGAAGCTGAAGACGGGCGTGATTAACGATCTTCCGGCTATCGACACTTGCGCATTGGCGATTCAGCTTGGAGCCACCTTTGTGGGCCGGTCGTTCTCGGGTGATAAGAAGCAGCTGCTCTCGATGTTGAAGGCGGCGATCGCGCACAAGGGAACTGTGATGCTTGACGTCATCAGCCCATGCGTGACGTTCAACGATCACGAGGGCTCGACGAAGAGCTACAAGTTCATGCAGGATCACGATGAGCCGGTGAACGAAGTTGGATTCGTGGCGAGCTTCGAAGACATTGAGGTCGATTACGACTCCGGCCAGGTTTACGAAGTGGAGATGCATGACGGATCGAGTCTTCGCCTGCGCAAGCTGCAGGAGGATTACGATCCGACGGACAAGGCGAATGCCGTCAAGACCTTGATGGAGGCGGAAGCGAATCACGAGGTTCTGACTGGCGTGTTCTACATCGATACTGAGAAGCCGACGTTTACCGATCTGCTGAATATCGTGGATGAGCCACTGGCAACATTGCCGGAGTCGCTCACCCGCCCGCCGAAGGAAACGCTGGAGCAGTTGATGAAGGCGCTTCAGTAAGGCAGGGAGCAAGTAAACAAGGGAACAAGGTATTAAAAAGGCCCCGCCATGAGCGGGGCTTTTTGTTGTGTGGAAGAGGGTGGAGGGGACTAGGAGTTAAATGCTGCGGCCGCGGCTTCGGCAACGGATTGATCCTGTTTGCCGGAGCCGCCGCTTACACCGACGGCACCGACGACCTGGCCGCCCGATTTGAGGGGAACGCCGCCGGCAAAAATCATGACGCGACCGTGATTCGAGGCGTGAATGCCGAAGAACTGGTCGCCGCTTTGTGAGTTTTCTCCGAGTGCCTTGGTTTCGATGTCGAATGCGCGGGCGGTGAAGGCCTTATTGATGGAGATGTCAATGCTGCCGAGCCAGGCGCCTTCCATGCGTTCGAAGGCGACAAGGTTTGCGCCTGCATCGACGACAGCGATGTTCATGGGCTGACCGATGGCGGCTGCTTTTTCTTCGCCCACGCGGATCACTTTGCGTGCGGCTTCAAGCGTGACGCCGAGGGCTTTGGATGTGTCGGATTTTTTGGTTGCCATTATTTCTCCTCGAGGGGGACTGGTTGAGGTGTTCTTCTCAGAGACGCGTTCTGAGTGATATCGGATGGCTGTGCTGGAACGCAACCAAAAAGTGCATGAAAGCAGAAAATCCGGTTGCGAAAAGGCAGACCGGATCAGGGGAAGACTTCTGTTGGAGGGTTTTAGCGCTGGGAGGCGGTGGAGTGCACTCCCAGTGCATTCAGCTTGGCGCGTGCCTGAGCGGCTTCAGGAGTCTGTGGGTGGCGTTGGATCAGAAGCCTGAGTTCGTGGATGCCGGCTTCTTTCTTCGCGGAAGAGATCAGGGCGAATCCCTTGTGGAGTTGAGCTGTGGGCGCCTTGGGATTTCCGCTGAAGTTTTCGAGGACGGCGTTGTAGTTCTTGATTGCCTCGATGTAATCCTGCTGACGGTAGGCGATTTCGCCCAGATAGAACTGGGAGCTTCCGGCAAGATCGTCCATGGGGTAATAGTGGATTACGTCCTGAAACTCGCCGGTGGCGACTGGATATTTGGCCGCGTTGTAGTCGCGGAGAGCGGCCTGAAAGGTTTCTTTCAGCGGAGGAGCAGGTGCTGCGCTCGCGGTTGGCGGAGCGGTCGTGCCGGGCGCTCCGGGGGTCGGGCCACCCACGGGCGCGCCTGTGGGGGCAATTCCTGGCTGTGCTCCGGCGGGGGGCGCCTGAATGTTCTGGAGCTGGTTCTGAAGGTCCTGAACCGATTTGTCGAGTTTGGCGATGCGCGTCTTCAACTCGTCCACCGAGTCGTTGAGAGACTGGACCTGGCCTGAGGCAGTGTCGATCTTGCCGCTGAGAGCATCGTTCTGCTGATTCAGCTTCTGCTGCAGGGAATTCACCGTCTGCGTCATCTGGTTCGCGTTGTCCGCTGTCTGCTCGACGAGGTGCTGAAGCACACCGAACTTCTGGTCGAGAGTAGACTGCATACGCTGCACCATATCGAGGAGCTGCTGCACCTGCGTTTGGAGAGCGATGATTTCCTTGGAAGCAGCGTGCGCCCGGACGGGCATGAATATGAAAGCTGCCGCGAGAACTGCGGCTGCAACAGAACGATGACGAACTGTGAATGCTTTTGGCATCGATCACCTACAGGATGGGATGCATGCGTTCGAGGAACGCCATGTTAGTTAGACGAGCTGGAGAGGGAACTTCGCTGCTTCGAACTGAAGGAATACATATCAAGAAAGGGAAGGCGGCATCGATAAGTGATTCGATGCCGCCAATCGTTTACTGATCGAGCGAGAGGCCGCCACGGCGGTTTTGCTGCCAGCAAGCTTCGGTCGACTCCGTGCAGAATGGCTTTTCTTTGCCGTAGCTGACGACGCGAATCCGGTCGCCCGCGACGCCGGCCTGAACGAGCGCGTTCTTGACTGCATCGGCGCGGTTCTGGCCAAGAGCCAGGTTGTATTCGTTGGATCCGCGCTCATCGCAGTAGCCGCCAATCACGATCTTCAGGGTTGGGTGGCTGCCGAGATAGGCAGCGTCCTTGGAGAGCGTTGCCTGCTGATCAGAGCGGACGTCGTATGCGTCGTAGTCGAAGAAGATGTCCGAAACGTTTGCCTTGAACTCTTCTTCCGCGGACATCGTATGCGTGGGCTGTTGCACCGGCGGAGGGGCGGTGACAGTGACACGGGCGGTGTCTTCGGCTGTTCCGCCATCACCCTTGGCTACGAGGTGATAGTTGGTGGAAGTGGTCGGGGTAACGGTCTTTGTTCCAGAAGTTGGAACATCGCCGATTCCGTCGATGGAGACGCTGGTGGCATCCGTGGTCTTCCACGTGAGGATCACCTGATCGCCGACTGAAATCGACTCAGGCTGCGCCGAAATCTTGGCAGTCGGAGCTGGGGCGGCCGGTGGTGGTGCTGCCGGTGGAGCGGGTGGTGGGGTCTTTTTCTTACAACCCGAGATGGCGACCAAAGCGAAAACCAGCAATACAGCAGACAGAATACGAGCGCAACGTTTCAATTCCTGACTCCTTCCGCAAATCAAATGCGAGCTTGGTGACGTTTCCATTTTAGCTCCGCAAAGTGTTCAGATTGGTGATGTAGTTCACCTCGTGGTGTTATCTGCGGATATTCTCTGCTTTGAATTACGGGGGCGCTCGTGGTAGGCAAGCGCTGTGTGCTGCCGCCCTCGGATCGGCCCGGCAAGGGATGACCGCCGGTCAAATGCGGGAAGCGAGTTTTTCATGGATGATCGTAACTGCTTGTAGAATCGGCAATTGTGACAGGGTTCGTGACGAGATGCAGACGAGATTGAAGGTGGAGTCCGGCCGATGGCTGAAAGCTTCGTCCCCCGGTGCGCTGATTTTGGGATTGCTTCTTATTCTGGGAATGCCGGCTGCGGCCGAGCATCAACAAAGTCGGAATGTCGTCCCAATTTCGAGTAAAGGGACGAGTTTTGCACTGGAGAACCAGGCGATAGGCGCACGATTGCGGTTTGTGGACGGAAGGATTTCCGGACTGACCATCAGAGATCGGCTCCGTGGGACGGATCTTGGGGTTTCTGAAGCATTCCGGATCCTGCTTGCCGATGGAACAGTTCTGGATGCGCGGACCCTAAGGCTGACAGGAACGGCCAAGCTTGTCCATATTCAGCCGGACGTGCGTTCGCCGAGATCAGCAAGCGCTCTTTCCGGTGAGGAGGTGGAAGCTCAGTTCGAGACGGACGACCATTCCGTTGGTGTGCAGTGGTCATTGGTGGTGCTGAGCGGAACGAGCTATCTCCGGCAGGTGGTGAGGATCGTTGGTCAGGGCGAGAAAGATGTACCCATCAATCGCGTTGAATTGATTGACATGAGTTTGCCTGGGGCACATGTTGTTGGCTCCGTTGCCGGTTCCCCAATCGTAGCGGGAGACTTGTTTGCTGGCTTCGAGCATCCGCTGGCGCAGACCAAGGTCACTGGGTCGAGGGCACAGGCGTGGATCGAGAGGGAACTGCCGTTGAAGGCAGGTCAGACGGTCACGTATTCGTCGGTTATCGGCGTGGCGCGGGAGGGGCAGATCAGAAGGGATTTTCTTATCTATCTGGAAAGAGAAAGAGCGCACCCTTACCGGACTTTTCTGCACTATAACTCGTGGTACGACCTGGGGTACTTCACTCCATACGCGTCCCCGGATGCAGTCAACCGAATCAACGCATTCGGGCATGAGCTGACGGAGAAGCGGGGCGTGAGACTGGATTCTTTTCTCTTCGACGATGGATGGGACCGGCACGATTCACTTTGGAAATTCAACAGCGGGTTCCCTGACGGTTTCACTTCAGTAAGACAGGCAGCAGAGAAGTTTGGTGCTGATCCAGGCGTGTGGATGTCGCCGTGGGGTGGCTACTCGAAGCCGAAGCAGGAGAGGATCGCATTCGGGAAAAGCGCAGGATTTGAGATTGTAAGCGGTGGATATGCGCTGTCGGGGCCAAAGTACTACGAGGCGTTTAAAAATGTCGCACTCGAGATGATCCAGAAGTACGGTGTGAACCAGTTCAAGTTTGATGGGACAGGAAACGCGGATTTGGTATTTCCAGGAAGCCGGTTCGACAGCGACTTCTCAGCGATGATCCACCTCATTGAAGAGCTTCGCGCAGCTAAGCCGGATCTTTTTGTGAATCTGACGACGGGGACATGGCCCTCGCCCTTCTGGGTGATGCATGCGGACTCGATCTGGCGAGGCGGGGATGATGACAACTACGCGGGAGTGGGGAGCTACCGTGAGCGGTGGATCACGTATCGCGACGCGCAGACATATAGGAATGTCGTGCAGATGGGACCTCTTTATCCGCTGAATTCGCTGATGCTGCATGGAATCATTTATGCCAGAGAACACAAGGAGCTGAACACGGACCCGGGGAGTGACTTCAGGAACGAGGTGCGGTCGTACTTCGGGACCGGAACACAGCTTCAGGAGATGTACATCACACCGGGGCTGCTGAGTGAGCAGAACTGGGATGACCTGGCTGAGGCGGCGAAGTGGTCGCGCGAGAACCAAGGGGTGCTGAAAGACACACACTGGGTCGGCGGCGACCCAGCATGGCTGGAGGTGTATGGTTGGGCCGCGTGGACGCCTGAAAAGGCGACGCTCGTGTTGCGGAATCCGAGCGATCACGAACAGGTTATCCGGTTGCGATTGAGGGATGCGCTCGAACTGCCGCCGGATGCTGTAAAGGTGTATAGTGCTCGAAGCCCTTGGAAAGAAGACGCAGGGCGCCCGGCGATTGTGCTTAGTGCGCAAGAAGCACATGAGTTCCATCTCGCTGCATTTCAGGTACTCACGCTTGACATCCTGCCCACCGGACGCGTTGACCGCCAGGGAAGCGCGCACCGCTAAGGGGCGGAAGGATGGGTGCCATGGTTTCTCCGACACTTCTTGTGCTGGCAGCGGGAATGGGCAGCCGTTATGGCGGGCTTAAGCAGCTGGATCCGGTCGGGCCTGACGATGAAACAATCATGGATTACTCGATTTTCGACGCTCGCCGAGCGGGCTTCGGGAAGATTGTGTTCGTCATCCGGAGAGAGATCGAAGATGCATTCAAGAGGACGATTGGCGCGCGCTACGAGAAGCGTTTTCCAGTGGAGTATGTATTCCAGGAAGTGGGGAAGCTCATCCCGGGGTTCTCGATTCCTGAAGGGAGAACAAAGCCATGGGGAACGACACATGCAATTCTTATGGCGTCGAATGTGATCCACGAGCCATTTGCGGTGATCAACGCGGATGACTTTTACGGCGCTGGGAGTTTCACGGTGCTGTCGCAGCATCTGCAGACGGGAAACTCGGATTACGCGATGGTGGGTTTCGTGTTGCGCAATACGCTGTCTGAATTCGGAACGGTGGCGCGGGGAGTGTGCCATGTCTCCGAGGACGGGTACCTGCAAGACATCACGGAACTGAAGTCAATCGAGCGCGAGGGGCCGCGGATCACGAACATCGATGCGGAGGGGCAAGAGACGGTGCTCAACGGCGGCGAAATGGTCAGTATGAACATGTGGGGATTTGCGCCGCAGATCTTCGGGCAACTCCATGACCAGTTCCAGCGATTCCTGAAGAGGTATGGGGAAGATTTGAAAGCGGAGTGCTACATTCCAAGTACTGTGAACACGCTGATTCACTCGGGAGAAGCGCGGGTGAGAGTGCTGCGATCGGGTGACGCGTGGTTTGGCGTGACATATCGCGAGGATCATCCGCGCGTGGTGCAGAGTATTCTGCGGCTGGTAGAGGGTGGCACGTATCCCAGAAAGCTTTGGCGATGATTGAAGAACATACGGTAGCTGCCGTGGCGAAGGCGTTCGCGATAGATGGAGAATTCGAGAGCGCGGTTCGTTACGGCAGCGGCCACATACACGACACATACAGCGTGAGATTTATCGAAGATGGACGCCGTGGAGCGCACATCCTACTGCAGCACATCAACACAAAGATCTTCAAGAATCCAGTCGCAGTGATGGAAAACATCCGGCGCGTGACGACGCATGTGCGTTCGAAGCTTGATGGAGTGCAGGATGGGGATCGCCGCGTACTGCAGCTGGTGCCCACGCTCGCGGGAAAGGCGTGGCATGTCGACGCTCAGGAACGGTACTGGAGGGCATACCGTTTCATCGAAGGGGCGAAAACGTTTGATGAGGTGAAGTCGGAGCGGCAGGCATTCGAGGCTGCGAAGGCGTTTGGAGGATTTCAGCGAATGCTGGCGGATCTGCCGGGCGAGCGGCTGGCGGAGAGCATTCCGCATTTCCACGACACGCCGAAGCGATTTACGAATTTTGAATTTGCGGTGAATGCGGATGTTGCCGGGCGAGCGAAGCACGTGCGCGATGAAATTGCATTTGCGATGAAACGGCGGTTCATTGCAGGACTGGTGGTCGAGGCGGGATTGCCAGAGCGCGTGACACACAACGATACGAAGTTGAACAACGTGATGCTGGATGACAGCACTGGCGAGGGGATCTGCGTTATCGATCTCGACACTGTGATGCCCGGCTTTGCGGCATATGACTTTGGCGATATGGTGCGGACGATGACGTGTCCCGCCGCGGAGGATGAGCAAGATCTGTCGCTGGTGGAGATGCAATATCCGCTGTTTGAGGCAGTGCTGCGGGGGTACCTCGGGGGTGCGCGGGATTTTTTGACGGGCCAGGAGCGCGAATCGCTGATTGCCGGTGCGAAGGTGATTATGTTCGAGCAAGGGGTTCGGTTTCTTGCCGATCATCTTGCCGGGGATACGTATTACAAGGTGAGTAGGACGGGGCAGAACCTGGATCGGGCTCGGACGCAATTCAAGTTACTGGAGTCGATCGAGAGGCAGGAGCGGGAGATGGTGGGGCTGTTTAAGTCGATCGGGTAAGTAATCTCAATGCGCCATCCGCGTTCGCCAAGGCCTTAGGCCCACCCTGTGGGGCGCTTTGATTTCAGATTGGCGGTCGAGCTTTCCAGGCTCCCAGGTCTCAGAATCGAGACCTGGGCACCCAGCGTGTCGGTGGGCGGGCTTGCTATTGCTTGGTGTCGACCGGGTGTTTGGCGTCTTCGAAAAACTGGTTCTGGAGCTTGAGGCTCACGTCGTCGGCCTTGATGGCTTTGAGAGCATTGGCGATTTCCTTTGACCAGGTTTTCTGATCGAATTCGCCCAGTTCTTTGTTGGCGGCGGAGGCGTCGCCTGCGTAGTGATTTGGGAATCGCGCGTACCACCAGATTCCGGTGTAGACAGACTCGGGCAGGTTTTGACGTTTCTGATCGGCGCCGGATTGCGAGTTGGCGCGATCCTGATGCACGAGGTCGGGTCGGGCAATGAGCATGTTGGAGGTTTCGACCTCGCCACCGTGCATGTCGAATGGCGTCTTGAGGGCGGGACGGCCCGGGACGTTTTCATCAGGTAGACCGAATACGTAGACGACGTAGTCACGCTGGCTGGCGAGTTGCGCCTGTGCGAAGAGTGGGAGGAGCGAATTGTTGCCGCCATGGCCATTGACGATGACGATCTTCTTGCAGCCGTTGCGATTCATTTCGCTTACGGTCTCCTGCAAAAGCGTGAGCTGCGTCTGAAGACTGTAGGCAAGGGTGCCGGGTTGCTGACGAGCTTCGAAGATTTGTCCGAAGTAGTACTCGGGGAAGACGACCGCGTATTCCTGCTTGACGGCGTTGGCCACCGCAAAGCGGACGTCAAGAAGATCGGTGCCGAGGGGCAAATGAGGGCCGTGCTTCTCGATAATGCCGAAGGGAAGCACACAGACACCTTGCGATTGATGGACAGCCTGGACGAAATCGGGAGCAGTGAGTTCTTCCCATTTGGCGGAAAGCGAGGATTGGGATTGCGCATGGCAGGCGGAGGACAAAGCGAAGAGAGCGATGAGGAGCAGAGTGCGAGCAGGCTTCATTGTTCACCTCGAAGAATTGAACAAGCGATTGTACTCTGCGGGATTGGATTGGAGACGTTGCAGTTTCCGTTATCCCAGGTCCCCAAATGCGAGGGACCTGGGGCACCCACAAGTCCGTGGGGCTACTTCCAGCTCCAGTTGGGCATGAAGTTCTGGCCAGAGGTGGTTAGTTGCTTTTGCTGAGTGCCGTCGACGAGCATCGACCAGATCTGCGCTTTTCCGCCTACGGTGCGTTCGAAGACGATGTGGCGGTTATCGGGTGACCACGAAGGGAAGTCGTTGCTGCCGGACTCGTGGGTGAGCTGAACCCACTTGAGGGGACGGCTGGAGATATCCATCACGTAGATGTCCTGACCTCCGGGAGCTCCGGGACCGTATTTGCGATTCCACGCAAAGGTGAGGAACTGGCCGTTGGGCGCCCAAGAGGGAGAGACTGCGTAACCGCCGTCGGTGATGCGTTCGATGTTGGCGCCGTCCTGATCCATGGTGTAGATCTGCGGGAGGCCGGTGCGGCCGCTGACCCATGCAAGTTGCGAATTCGTGCGTGGATTCCAGGTAGGAGCGACGTCGGGCCCGCGGAAGGAAGTGATTTTGTGCGCGCCGCCTCCGCTTGCGTCGGAGATCCAGATTTCGGGGTCCCCAGAGCGACCGGAAGAGAACGCGATCTTGGTACCGTCGGCGGACCAAGCAGGCGTTAGATTGCTGCCGCCAACGGCGCCAGCTGGGAAAGAGACGAGGCGGTTCAGTTCGAGTGAGTACATGCGGACTGACCACCCCAATTTCCCCAGAGTCTCGAAAGCGATTCGGGAATTATCAGGCGATATGCGAGGCGACATTGAGGTGCTGCCAAGATGAGTAATCGCATGTTGGTTTTGGCCGTCATAATCCATCACCCAGATCTCTTTTGAGCCAGTTCGATTACTGACGAAGTAGATCTTGGTTTCCGCGATGCCATTGACGCCGCCCCCGAGTCGAAGAATGATTTCGTCGGCGAAGCGGTGAGCGACGGTACGTGCCATGTCTTCGGTAGCAGCTTCGTTGTACTGCTTGCCGAGGACCTGCGGATTGGCTGTATTGCGAGCGTCATCGAGCCAGCCGTAGACGGTGAGACGGCCGTTGGCAGCGGAGAGAGCGCCGAAGGCGACCATGGCGGCGTTTGCGGGGTCGGCTGACCACTGCGAGAGATTGATCTCCTGCTGAGAGCCGGGCGTGCCCTGGGGATTGAAGCTCTTCGACACCATATCGAACACGCCGGCGTTCTGAAGATCGCTGAAGAGGGTGGAATCGAAGGTGGCTTTCAGCGCAGGTGTCTGCGGGTCTGCTCCGACCTGTTTGAAGTCAGCTGCCCCGAGGCGGATGCGCGCACTTCCCAGGCCGGAGCCGGTACGAACCCAGTCCTGTGCCGAGGAGGGAAGAGATGCGAGTGCAGTAAAGGCGAGAAGTGAAACACCAAATCGCAACGTAAGTTTCATGAGAACGCTAAACCCTTCCTGAAATGATGCTGCGCATTGCGCAGAACGTGGTGAAGTGGGGAACTCTGCGTGTCTCTTATCGGAGTTCATTTTAATTTGGATGGTGCTGTTGGTCCTAGTATTCACAGTAGTAGGAAACGTTGAGGTTACTTCCGCGGTATTGGCCCGGCAGAGGACCAAAGGTATCAACGCGTTGCGCGGCGCGGACACAGACGGAGTCCCATGTGGGGCTGCCGCTGGAGCGATCAAGGCGCACCTGGCTCACGGAACCGTCGCGGGCGATCGCGAAGGAAATGTAGGCACGCGCGCCCTTTGCAGTATGCGGATCAGCAAGTGAGCGGTAGCCGTTCGCGTCCATTTTGCGGTTGATGTTGTCGACATACCAGCCGAAGAGGCTGCCGAAGTTTGCGTCGGTGACGGTGGTTGGACCAGTGGCGGCGCCCTGGGCCATGGCGCGTGGTAATTGCGTGCCGGCTTGTTCGCCGTATTGAGCAGTGTTCTTCGCGATCTGATCGGGCTGCCGCTTGGGAGTTTGCTTGATCTCCTGCTGCTGCGGTTTCTTCACTTTTCCCTGGATCGGGATTGCGGTTTCGTCTTCCGCCTGCTTGGCCTTGGGCTCCGGAGGAGCGGGAGCTTCGCTGGGCTTTTCAGTGGCGAGGACGTTCTGGTTTGGCGGGTGATCGGAAGGCAGCGGGATGGAGCTGGTGATGTTGACCTGAATGGCTCCACCGGGGCCGGCCCCGCCCCACAGATTGCGATGAAAGAATCCGCCGATTACGCCGTAGAGGACGATGGCGACGACGATGCCGCAGTGGAGCAGCACGGCTCCTGCGGCTGGCCTAGCGAATGGCTCAGGGGCTAGTTCCTGCTGCAGGTGATCTCCGGCTTGGAAGAAGGGGCTGCTCATTTGTAGTGGCGGGGGCTAAAGCCCCCGAGATTCATTCAGGCCTTTTCAGCACGTCTGAAGTCGTGCCCTGACACTTTCCGTTTGAGCACAATTGAAGTCGTGCATTGAGATTTGACGTTCTTGCTTCCCACCCATGTCGTAGAGGACGCGAAATGGATGGGAAGCCCCGCTTTATGGATGGGCACGCGGCTTGGTCGCTGGTAGACGAGTGCCACATTTCTATTTCCCTCTGCCTTCAACGGGGCGGGTGACGATGGAGATGTTGGTGATTCCAGCCTGCTTGACGGCATCCATGACGCTGGCGAACGCGCCAAAGGGGACACGCTCATCCGCGCGGAGATAAATCACCTTCTTTGTGTCCGGACCGCTGGCATCGCGAAGGCGCTGGCCCAGATCGTGCACGTTTATGGGGTTGTCGCCGAGAAATACTTTCTGATCGCGATCGATGGTGACCACGAGGCGCTGCTCGGTGATTTCCTTTACCGTGCGCGTTTTGGGAATGTTCACTTCGATGCCGGACTGAAGGACGGGCGCGGTGATCATGAAGATCACGAGCAACACCAGCACAACGTCAACGAGCGGCGTGATGTTGATGTCCGCGAGGGAGGATTGCGTTTTGCCTGAGCTAGTCGTGAAAGCCACGGCCAACCTCTTGCGGCTCATCCCGCGGCGGAGCGGAACTACGGGCCGGAATCTCTTCGAGTGAGTTGAGTAGTTCGCGGCAGAAGTCGTCGGTTGCCGATGCGAAGACCTTGATGCGCGCGGCGAACTGGTTGTATGCGATAACGGCGGGCACGGCAACAAAGAGTCCAGCGGCGGTGGTGATCAGCGCTTCGGAGATGCCCGGGGCGACTGCGCGGAGTGTGGCTGCGCCTGCGGTGCCGAGGCCGTGGAAGGCGTCGACCACTCCCATGACGGTGCCGAAGAGTCCGATGAAGGGGCTGGTTGCGGCAATGGTGGCGAGCCAGGTGAGTCGGCGCTCAAGTGCGGTTACGGCTTCGCTGGCGGCTGTCTGAGCGGAGCGCTCGAGAGGAGCAAGATTGCGCGGCGGACCGGAGCCGCCCGTCTGGCGCTTATAGGTTTCGTAAACATCGACGTAAACCTGGGCGAGTGGGCTCGACTTGTAATTGTCGGCAAAGGCGGCGACTTCCTGGAGTCGCGTGGCGCGTCGGAATGCATTGATAAAGTTGCGGCTTTCGCGCGTGGCCTTGCCGAAGGTGCCCATCTTGCCGAGGATGATTGTCCACGAGTAGAGACTGGCGATGAGGAGGAGGAGGAGAACGCCAAGTGCGATGCCTCCCATATTTCCCAACATCTCCATCACGGCGCCAGTGCCCGTGGAGACTGGGCCAGCGGGAGCGCCGGAATCCGCCTGAAAAGCGAGGAGCAGGGTAGCAGTAAAAATTGGTTTTTACCTCAGTATCCACGGTATCAGACGTGTGGGAGCGCTCCAAGTTATCGTTCTGGTGCACTCGAAGCTGCGCATTCTGAGAGGCTTAGCCATTGGCCATGCCGTTCATGCTATGCTGCGCTCGGATTGACGTCTCATGCTCGTAGAACTGCGCGCTGAAAATTACGCTGTTATCGACCACGCGATCGCCGTGTTTGGGCCGGGGTTGAATCTGCTCACGGGAGAAACGGGAGCGGGCAAGTCGATTCTTGTTGATGCACTTGCGCTGCTCATGGGCGGCAAGGCTTCGACGGAGATCGTGCGTCATGGAGCGGAGAAGGCGGTGGTGGCGTGCGTGTTCGAGGCGACTCCGGCGGCCGAAGCGATTCTGGAGGAAAACGGGATCGACTCAGAGGGCAATGAGATCATCCTTCGGCGCGAGATTCTTTCCAGCGGAAAAGGGCGGGTCTTCATCAACAATCAGCAGGCGACGGTGGCGGTATTGAGGCAGCTTGCGCCGGAGCTGGCGCTGGTTCATGCGCAATCGGAAACACTGGCGAGCTTTGACCAGACGCAACAGCGGATTCTGCTGGACCGGTTCGGAGCGATCTCGACGGAAGACGTTGCAGCAGCTTATGGGATGTGGCGTGCTGCGCAACAGAAGCTCGATGATCTGCTAACGAATGAGCAGGAACGGCTGCGAATGGTGGACCTGTGGAGCTTCCAGGCGAAGGAGATTTCTGCTGCGAACCTGGCGGCTGGCGAAGACGAGAAGCTCGAGACGGAGAAACGAGTGCTGGCGAATGCCGAGAAGCTGTACGCGGCGGCTATGGGGGCCTTCGATCAACTGTATGAGGGCGGAGCTTCGGCAGAGGCCGCGCTGCGCTCGGCGGGGAAGAATCTGGATGAACTGTCTCGATATGACGAGAAGTTCAATGAGGCAGCGCAACAGATTGCGTCAGCGCGGGCGATTGTGGGGGATGTGAGCGCCACCCTTCGAGACTATGCGGAGCGGATCGATGCTTCACCAGAGAGGCTGGCAGAGATCGAAGATCGGCTGGCGTTGCTTGATCGGCTGAAGAGGAAATACGGCAAGACGGTCGATGAGGTGATCGCGCTTGGTGAAGTGGTGCAGCAGAAACTCGCTGAGGTAGAGGATCGCGACGAGACGTTGAAGACGTTGCGTGTCGCACTGGCGAAGACAGCAGAGGCTTACAAGCAGGCAGCGAGAGCGATTTCGACGCAGAGGAAGACAGCGGCGGCAAAACTGGCGAAGCTGGCGGAGGCACAGATCAATTCGCTGGCGATGAAGGTTCGGTTTGAGATTTCGGTTGCGGACAACGACCAGGAGTCTGCCTGGACGGAGCACGGTTGGGACGAGGTGGAGTACAGGATCGCTACGAACGCAGGTGAACCGTTGAAGCCGCTGCACGAAATTGCTTCGGGTGGAGAGATGTCTCGAGTGATGCTGGCGCTGAAGGTTGCGGTCGAAGAAGCCGCCTCCAAGACTCGGAAGAAGCTACCGACGCCTCGCACGCTGGTATTCGATGAAATCGACATAGGGATTGGCGGCCGGGCGGCTGATGCGGTGGGTCAGAAATTGAAGGCGTTGGGGCGTGCACAGCAGGTTCTTTGCGTGACGCATTTGCCCCAAATTGCAGCGTTTGCCGATCAGCATTTTGTCGTGGAGAAGAAAGAGGACCACGGTCGTACAAAGATGAATATTCGCCTACTGGATGATCGCGCGCGGACGCATGAGGTTGCACGAATGTTGTCCGGTGCGAAGGTGACGGACACAAGTCTGCAACATGCTGCGCAGATGATTGCGACCAGCAGGTGATGTGCTACCGAGCAGAGAGCAGAAAGCCCCGCGAGATGCGGGGCTTTTGTTTTGAGTTGAGGGCTAGTTGAACTCAGTCGCGGTCGTGGCCATGTCCGTGGCCGTGATCGCCTTTGTCGTGACCGTGCCCGTTTCCATTTCCATGGCCGCGATCGTCGTGGTCCTTGTAGTGCCCGTAGTGGTTGCCATTGTCATGGCGAAATTCTTCGCGATATTCGCGACCGTGGAAGTTCCTCTCCCATCCGCGATGGCGACCCCAGTCGGCGTGTTCGCCACGGACCGGAAACGGACCGTGATAGCCGAAGCGCGGATCATAGGTTCGGTCAATGTAACCGCGGAATCCGACAGGACCATGGAACCAGGGACCGGCCCCAAAAAAGATTCCGCCAGTGAACCAAGTTGGGCCGTAGTAGCCGAACGGAGCGCAGTTATACGGGGCGTAATTGTAGTAGCCGTACGGACAAACCGGCTCGGCGCCGATGTTGACGGAGATTTGCACCTCGGCTCTGACAGTTACGGATGAGCAGAGAAGCGCGAACAGTGTTATCGCGATGAACCGAACAGACTTCACTAAATTCTCCTCGAACTTGGGGACTCTCCAGAAGTTTAGTGGCGCTTGAGGACGTCGCAAGCTCGAATTGAGAATTTGAGCTCTCGAAAGTCACTTTTCGAGCCGGGCAACCGCAGCTTTGGCTATGATTTTTTCCGCCTATTTTGCAGCATCTACTTACGAATCATTGACTTGGAGGGACGGGGAGGGGACAACTTGTTGAAGTGCGAGGGCATCCATTTGGTCGGACGTTTAAACCAGATCACTCGCAACTCTACTCGCCATACCAAGGAGCACTGAAGTGAGGCTTACATATAAATCCATCTATTCGGGATTGTTGTTTGCATTGGTTCGGGTCATGTTGTTCAGCCCAGCGGCAGCCGCTCAGGAGCCAAACCCGACTGCCACGCAGGATCAGCAGAATCAGGGCCATGTTGAGATGAAGAATGGAATCGCCTATTACAAGGTCCAGGTGGTAGACCGTACCTTGCCGGCGATCAACTACTTTCATCGTTCGGGAGAAACGAAGATCGCATTTGTGGGTACGCAATTGATGCCGAATGCCAAGGGGGAAGCGAAGGTTGAAGCTCACAACGGACGCACCTCGATTGAGGCGGAGCTTGAGAACCTATCTCCTGCAAACGGATTCGGACAAGAGTATTTAACTTACGTGCTCTGGGCGATTACGCCTGAGGGGCGTCCGGTGAATCTGGGCGAAGTGTTGACGACGGGCAAAGATAAAAGCCACTTTTCCGTTACGACGAATTTGCAGACGTTTGGATTGATGGTTACTGCTGAGCCTTATTTCGCTGTAACCATGCCATCGGACCTGGTGGTGGCTCAGAACATTGCGACTAAAAACACTTCTGGAATTATTGAACCGGTCACGGCACATTATGAGCTGTTGCCGCGAGGCGCATACGCGAACACGGCCGGACGGCACACAATCCTTCACCCGATCACGCGCAAAGAGAAGACTCCGCTGGAACTTTACGAGGCGGAGAATGCACTGATGATTGCGGAGGCGGCCGGTGCCGGAAAGTATGCGCCGGACGCTATGGCGTCGGCTCGCTCCGACCTCGACAATGCCGAGAAGCTGCAGGAGAAAAAGCACGATTCGAAAGAAGCTATCACCTATGCGCGCGAAGCGGTACAAGCGGCGGAAGATGCGCGCATCATGACGATCCGGAAAATCAAGGCAGAGGATGAGGAAGCGCAGCGCGCTGCTCGCGTGCAAGCTGAGCAGAATGCGCAGGAAGCACAGCAACGGGCAGACCAGTCGCGGCAACAAGCTGAGCAGGCACAACTAGCTCAGCAGCAGGCTGCGAACGCACAGCAAGAGGCGGCACTGCGCGCCCAGCAGGAGGCGGCGCAGCGGGCACAAGCTGAAGCTGCTGCCACTGCCGCTCAGGCAGAGGCACAGAAGGCACAGCAAGCAAGGCAGGAAGCGGAGCAGAGAGCCCAACAGCTTGCTCAGCAAGAGGAAGCTGCGCGCGAGCGTCTAAAGAATCAACTCAGCGCGGTGCTGGAGACGCGGGAAACGGCACGCGGTTTGATCATGGAGATGCCGGATGTTCTTTTCGACTTCAACAAGTACACGCTGAAACCTGCCGCGCGGGAAAAATTGGCCAAGGTCTCTGGGATCCTGCTGGCGTACCCGGATCTGAAGGTTCAAGTAGAGGGACACACCGACAGTATCGGATCAGCAGAGTACAACCAGAAGCTCTCGGAAGAGCGCGCCGGATCCGTGAAAGATTATCTGGTTAGTCAGAACGTGCACGAAAACAACGTGACTGCTGAGGGATTTGGCAAGAACGATCCAATTGCAGATAACACCACTGCGTCAGGACGCGCAAAGAACAGGCGTGTGGAACTTGTCGTGTCGGGCGCATCCATTGGCGTTCAGGGGCAGGGCCAGTCGGCTCCGGGCGGTGAGTCGCCGAATGCCGCCCCGCAGTCAATGCCTGCTCCTGCACAGCCCGTAGCTCCGGCGCAACCTGTAACTCCGGCGCAGCCAGCAGTACCCGACAACACGATTCCTCATTAGATCGACCAGTGTGGAGCAAACGAAGAGCAGGTTGCTTTTCCCACAACGGTGGGGAGGCAACCTGCGATTGCTTGTGGGGTTCCAACCTGTGTTGCCTTGTGCGTGCTGGCTCCGAACGGTATTTCAAATTAGATCTAACTAGTTACAGCAGGAGGACTCCGGGTTATGAACTTTCAGGATCTTACCCCTACACAGGTAGCAATCGTTGTGGCAGTGATCGTTCTGGTTGTTGGAGCAATCATTGCGGTTTACTTTCAGCGGCGACGGACTGAAAAGTTGCGTTCGCGCTTCGGGCCGGAGTACGAGAGGTCCGTTGCGGAGAGCGGAGATCGCCGGAGAGCAGAAGCCCAGCTTGAGAAGAGAGCTGAGCGAGTTGAACAGTATCATCTAAGGCCGCTGACCGTCGATGACCGGTCGCGGTTCACCGAGCAGTGGGACCGTGTGCAGGCGCACTTCGTTGATGCTCCGGCAGGCGCAGTAGCAGAGGCAGACCAACTCCTGGGAGATATCATGGCGACCTGCGGATATCCGATGGGAGATTTCGAGCAGAGAGCGGCCGACATCTCGGTAGATCATCCGATTGTGGTGCAGAATTACCGATCAGCGCACGATATTGCCATCCGCCAAGCGAAGGGGCAGGCGAATACCGAAGACTTACGGCGCGCGATGATTCATTACAGAGCGCTCTTCGAGGATCTGGTTTATGACCGGAAAGAAGCGGTCGCGGATCGTAGACCGGCTGCAGTTGAGCCAAGAGCAATTGACCGCGAAGAGATCCGCAGGCGGGCCAGCTAGCTCTCAGCGCGCTGCTATCTAGCTGAAGCTGACTAGGTGCAAGTGAGCGCCCGTTACCATCCCAATGCGATCCGCGTTGACAGGGCGAATCCACCGGGGCTCGGAACGGGCGCTTCTGCTTCCGGGGATCCACTGGCTTCGGTTTACCTCGCATCTGAGTGGTTATAAGCATATTTTGAGTGGGGGATCCGATGCACTATCGCCTAAATTCTCGTTCCGTTCTTTCGTGGATTACGGCAGTTTGCCTGGTGCTCCCATTCGCCGCGGATGCGCAAAAGTGCGACCTTTCGGGGAAGGTAACGGACAGTGCAACTCACGCTGTGCCGAGCGCCGCGGTGCACGCCAAGCGATTAACGGACGGGAAGACCTACTCCGCGAAGACAAACACGGATGGTGTCTACACGATTCCCGATCTAACGTCGGGTGACTACATGGTGTCGGCTGTCGCCGGCGATCTCAAAGCGAAACCGGTAAAGGTCACCTTAGCTCCGGGTGCGTCGACGGACCTTGTGGTCGTCCCGGTGCCAAGCCGCAAAGCTATTCAGCGACGCTGAAGTGTGATGTCGCAACCTCAGGATGACTGAGGGCACACGTCGAATTAGAGCCGGCGCTCCTGGAGGAAAAACCCTGAAGCGTCCGGACACAAGATCCGGACGCGAGGGTATCAGTGATTGTGCTTTGGATCTTTTGAGATCCACCACAAGACTTCGCCGAAGATCTTCCATTTGGTCGCATTGCTCACATCGAGGGGAAGATACTTTGGATTGGCGGAAACGAGCAGGTCCGATCCGGAGAGGCGCTGAAAGCGCGCGACCTTAAAGCCGAGATCGCGATGCGCAACGACCACAAGCTTCTCGTTCAGGGTTTCGCGGTCTGTTGAAGCTGTATCGACGAACAGAATGGAGCCGGAGGGGATTGTGGGATACATTGAATCGCCGGCGGTGTGAATGCTGATGATGTGCTCGGGATGCGGGCACCATGAGAGCGGCGCGAGGAGCACGTCTTCCATCCGGGCCTGCGATAGGCGAACATCTTCGGTTGGTGGGATGGGATCACCATACGCGGTTACGTTCATCAGCGGGACGGCAACAGCGTTCCCAGAGCCCTCAATATGTTGTGAGACCTTTTTGCTGGTTATGAGATTGAAATTCTCAAGAGTGACACGGATAGAGGATAGGGCCTGACGCATGCTGGTTTCTGGCAACTCAGAGGTATCTATTCCAGCGCGTTCCCAAAAATAGTCACCATCTGGCCGGCCAGCCAGATTTCCAAGCGCAACGTATGTCTCAGCGGTAGGCTCGTTCTTTCCTGCGAGCCAGCGGGATACTGTGGCAGGGGAAACCCCGAGGCGCTCCGCGAGGGCAGCTTGGGTTAAGTTCAAGTCTCTCAACAAGCGTCGCAACCGATCGGACCATTCACGGGTTGTTACATCATGATCAACCATCGGTCCCCTTCAGTGGCGCGGCGATGAGTTTCATCAGTGCAATTTCCTCAATGAAATCAACGATTTAATCGTTGTTCGAGGTATCCTAGCAGGCTTTGCTTCGCATCGTAAGTCTGCATGGGTAACGGAGATAGAGAACTGCTGGGTTTCGCGGATGCGAGCTGCGAGGTTGTGGAGAAGGGGAACAGTCGCCTTGGTGACGCCGGACACGACAGCGAAACCTCGCAACATGATTTTCTCTCATTCGACCGAAGACGTCCAACCGCTAGCCGGTATTTGCGGCATCTCAGATAGGAACAAGCTGCCCGCATGCCAATGCCAAAAGCTCACCGGCGGATCCTGATTGTCGACGATGAGATCTCTATCGCCGACACGCTGGCGCTGATCTTCAAGACCGAGCATTATGAGGCGCGTACAGCCTATTCCGCGAAACGGGCGATCGAGATTCTAGCCGAATGGCGGCCAGATCTCGCGATTCTGGACGTGATGCTGCCGGAGATGAATGGCATCGATCTTGCCATCGTGATTAAGGCGAACTACCCGGTCTGCCATGTTTTGCTGTTCTCGGGCCATGCGAATACAGCCATGCTGTTGGAAGAGGCAGGCAAAAAGGGACACCAATTCGAAGTGCTCGCAAAACCGGTGCACCCGAATCTAATGCTGGAGAGAGCATCTGCTCTGTTGGGAGAGAGCGGAGAGCCTCTTTACGACTGATGATGCCCTGGTCGGGTGGCTTGCTTAGGTGTCAAGGAGCGTCTCGGGTCAACTTTTCCTGGATGCTTTAGTCGCGGTTTGTGCTTCTACTTCAGAGAGCATCTGGAGAACCTTGTTCTTCTGCTCGTAATGAGGATTCGCGGCGAGGAGCTTTTGCCAGTCAGCAATGGCTCCGGCGCCGTCGTGCTTCCCCTCCCATTTAACGAGGCCAAGATTGAACAGCGTATTGGGATTTGTCGGAGCGTACGTCAGAGCCTTGTTGAATTCCGCAATCGCCTGGTCCGCATTGCCAAGGTACCAGTAACCCGTGGCCATATCCGTGCGTACGGAGGTGTCCGATGGATGCAATTTCAGCGCGCGATTGTAGTAGTCGATGGCTACCGGATATTGCTGCGCGTCGTAGTAAAGATTGCCAACAGCAACGAGAGTATCGACGTCAGCGGGGTTAGCTTTCAGCTTCGCCAGCAGCGGGGCCGCCTGGGAATCCGCCATCTGCTTGAACTGCGTTGCGCTTCGTTGACTTCCAGATCCAGACGTTGCACCCGGCTGGGCTGCGCTCGCAACGGGAGCCGGAACAACGGGCTTACCTGTCGCTTGAACTCCCCGAATCAGCCAGCCGCCGGCCATTCCTAAACCGAGGCATAAGGTTACGAAGATCAGGGCGCGCCTGCTGCTCCATTGACGAGTGAGATCAATTGCTCGCATGGTTCACTCCCGTATACGCCGAAGCGTGCTGATCGGATGACATCGCCATCGCGTCTGTCATGGCTTTCATCACCGCCTGTTTACGATCGGCGCTGAGACCTGGATTCAATTTGAGGAGTTGTCGCCAAGCAGCAAGTGCGCCTTTGCTGTCGCCCTTTCCCTGTAGTTTGATCACGCCTAGATTGAACAGCGCGTTCGGATCTCGAGCGTTGTCGGAGAGGGCCCGATTGAGCTGCTCGATCGCCCTGTCGACATCACCATTGCGGTAGAGACTGACCGCGAGCCTGGTCCGGAAGCCGACGTTTGATGGGTCAAGATCGACTGCCTGCCTGTAATAGGTCGCGGCTTCGCTGAAGCGATGCGTTGTGTGATAGAGAGCGGCTATCTGGGTGAGCAGAGCGGTGTCATTGGGATTGCTTTTGAGATTCTCGAGTAGAGGCGCGGCCTGGCGATCGGAAATTTGCTTCAACTCTTCAAGAGAGTGCGGATGGCCTGACGGCATGGAAGCGTGTGGAGACTTGAGAGTCGCCATCTGTTGGGCCGGAACGGCGAGCTGCGAGCTGTGCAGAAGGTATCCAACTCCCAAACCTGCGGCGAGGCAGATGATGGCCATCGCGTAGACGTGTGAAGCGTGAAGTGTCGAAGGCGCAACGGCTGGTTCATCGCTCATGCGAGAGTACTCCCGGCAGATCGCGCGCGAAGAAACTGATGTTCGGGCGCAACACCATGCTTGCATGCACGTTTTCGGCCGAAGCGAAATTCGACGATGCAAACGGTGGTTGTCTGGGACGAGTAGAGCAGAGGACACACCTCGATCAAGTGATTCCAATCACATTGGTTTGCTTTGGTCGCGACCAGAAGTCATTCGCGTCACAGTGCGCGACTGCGAACAATGACCGAATTGTGACGCAGGTCACTAAAAACGTGGGGCTTTTCACCAATCGTGTGTGCGAGAACTCTCATCATTTCGAGTGCATTGGAGATCGAGTGTGCATGTTCCTGGAGGCTGAAGGAAATCAACTCTCGATCCAAGAAGGAATTACGATCCCACTTTCGAGTCAGGGAACGCCGAACAAAGAACGGTACTCGACGTGCACGATCCTTCACAACTGAGCTGGAGACGAGGCGGGTCAAGTCGAGGCGAAAGTTCAGACGATTCGGGAGTGCGCACTAGGAGGCTCCACGCAAATGAAAAAAATTGCTCTAATCGCTTTGATAATCGCGGCAGGCGCAAGTTTCGCGACCGCCCAGATTAAGAATCCGACGTCCGACGTTTTGGGCGCCCACCTCAACTATGGCCGCGGCTGTACGGCTTGTCACGCACCACACAGCGGCGTTTACGGGAACGGCAACGCCAAGACCTCAGATTCGTCTTCGGGCAACCTTGCACTCTGGGGCGAAGATGTTTCCAGTCTGTATGGAAAGACAATCACGTCGGGCCAGAGCGAGCACGGAAGTTTTGTGGAAACCTTGCCCGGCACAATGGATGCTTCGAGGCCAGATACTGCTGGACTGCTGATGTGCCTGAGCTGCCATGACGGCAACTACGCGACAGGCGCCATGATGAAGAACGTTGTATATGAGACGCTGCCGAGCACCTACGGCACATCCAACCAGATTCCGACGTTACTCGGAAACGACAAAACGGGCACGAACAACTATCTGAACGATCACCCGGTCGGCATCAACGCAGTGATCGGCTGCGGCGGCACATATGACTGGGACTGCAACATCAGCGCAAGCGGCAAGGTACTGATGAATGGCCCGGCTTCTTCGCAGTTCGTGCAGAATTATGGTTTCTTTGTCAGCCCGAAGCCATATCTGAACCAGCCTACGGTTATGTGCACCACCTGCCACAATCAGCACCTGATGAACGTGGTGAAAGTAACCAATGGTGTCACGTTTACCGGTAGCGGAGCGACTGGCACAGTCAGCGGAAACTCGGGACTTCCAAGCGGCAATTACGCGACGATGTTCTTCATTCGCGCTCCTTACAACCCGGCCAGCACAACCGGAGGCAGCAACCAGACCGCACAATTCTGCCGCCAATGCCACGGCGCTGAGGCGAACGAAATGAACGGCGGAGGAGCACTTCCAACAGTCTTCTAGGTTCTTTATGCATGAGGGGAGGAGGAGACTTTTCCTCCCCTTCCTTTTCTAAGGTGAGGTCGAAATGAAATTTAGAATTACATTCCTCAGTTTTCTTCTGGCAGTGGTGTCGGTCGTTTCGGCCCAAGTCACATCGCACACTCCCACGGTATTCAAAAACGCGCCCGGCACGTCGGCGGCGGTTGCTCCCAGGGCAGCGGATCTCGCACCGGTTGCTCGTGTGAACGGATCCACATTAACGAGAGCGGATCTGGTTCGCGAAGAGTACACGATTTTTCCCTATGCGAAGCAACACGGCGGAGGGATTCCAAAAGAGTTTGAGAATCAAATTCGCGACGGCGCGATGAAGATGATCATCTTCGAAGAACTCGTCTACCAGGAAGCACTGAGGCGCAGAATGACAGTTCCGGCTCAGCAGCTTCGTCACGCAAAAGCGGATTTTCGAAAACAATTTGCCACGCCAGGCGAGTTCGATGCGCTACTCCGGACGGAGTTTCATGGATCGGTTGCGCAGCTGGACGAAAAGATCAGGCGGTCCCTTCTGATTGAGGCTTTGCTCAAGAATGATGTCGAAGACAAATGCGCAGTGACTCCGGTGGAAGTGAGTTCGTTCTACGCAAAGAACCCAGCACGATTTCATCACTCGGAGACCTTCCGGTTCCAGACCATCTCTGTCCTTCCGCCAGCCAATGCGACTGCCGAACAGTTGAAAGAAGGCCTGGCGCTTGCTCAGAAAGCGCTTAAACAGGCGAAAGCCACGAAGACGGCAGAGGACTTCGGATTGCTGGCCGAGAAGATCTCGGATGACGACTACCGCGTGATGATGGGCCAGCACAAGCCGATGGCGGCGGAAGAACTGGCGCCTCAGGTCGTCAAAGCATTGTTGCAAATGCACCCAAATGACGTCAGCGACCTGATCCGGGTCGAGAACGCCTACACCATCGTCAGACTGCAGGAGCATACGCCGGCGGGACGTGCGAAGTTCGAGGAAGTAAAGGCACAGTTAACCAAAGAGCTGAAGGAAGGAAAGAGAAACCGGCTGCGCGCGAACCTGGATGCGAAATTGCGACAGAACGCAAAGATCGAAGAAGTGCGCGGACTCTGAAGGGAACGCTGGCTACTCAACGAGCAGGCTGAGGAGAAGGCGGCAGGTAGTGGAGAGGTCAATACGATTTACGGCAGTGGTTGTCGCTGGCCTTCTGTGGCACAGTGTGACACTCAGCGCGCAACTGAAGCTGGGAGAGACGAGTTCGCGAGCCAACGGGTCCATATCATCGGGATATAGCGCTACCTATGGCAACTCGATCCAGTCGAGCCACGGCTGGAGCGTGGGAGGCGCTGGCACGCTGTCAGGGTCTTACCACAGCCCGAACTTCCTCTCGTATAACTTCTCTCCATACTTGAATCAATCGCGTTCGAACTCAAATTTTCAATCCATTTCGAACGCGAGCGGAGTGAACCTGAGCACGAACATTTTCGGGGGGAGCAAGTTCCCTGGTTCCATCAGCTATTCGAAGGCATATAACAGCGACGGCAATTATGGGATTCCCGGGCTCGCCAACTATGTAACACATGGGAGCAACCACATGTTCGGCATCAACTGGAGCGAGCTGCTTGAGGGGAAGCCGACATTTTCAGCCGGATATCAGACGGGAGGGAGTCGGTATTCGGTTTACGGATCCCAGGACAGTGGAGTGAATTCGTTCCGGTCGGTGAATCTACATTCGAATTATCGATGGGAGGGGTTCGGTCTCGGTGCATTCTACGTTTACGGAAACAATCACGCGATGGTGCCACAGCTTGGTACTGGCGAGATGCTGCAGACACACACGAATACGACAGTCTATGGGTTGACGGCTTCGCATCAGATTCCGCTCAAGGGGTCGGCATCCGGTTCAATCAACCGATCGAACTGGAAGAGCGAATACCTGGATTACAACTCGTCGGGAACCATTGACACCGTCAACTCCTCCGCCGGAATCCATCCATTTCAGAAACTGACAGTGACTGGAACGGTGAACTATTCAGATAATCTTTCGGGGCAACTGGTGCAGTCGGTGATATCAGCGGGGGGAGTGGCGTCGGGGATCAATACGGACCAATCTTCGCATTCGCTCGACCTGATGGCGGTGGCGACGTATGCGGCGTCAGCAAGCCTGCAAACGTCAGGATCAGTGGAGCACAGAACGCAGTCATTCATGGGGCAGAACTATGGAGTGACCTCTTACGGCGGTGAGGCGGTGTTCACGCACGGTTTGCTGAATGGGACGTTCAACTCCGCCCTCAGCATCATTGCAAATCAGTCGATGCCAGCAGGCTCTGACACACTTGGAATGACTGCTTCGGAGAGCTATTCGAGCATCGTGATGGGGTGGCATGTAGCGGAGTCGTTCAGCTATGCTCAGGACGCGCAGACGCTTCTCGTCACATACACGAATTCGTTTTACAACTTCTCAGGCAATGTGCGCCGTAATTGGGGCCAGTTTAACGTGAGCGCGGGGGCCGGCGGATCGCGAACAGCGCTGACAGCGCAGCCGGATACGGCAAACAGCAGCGAGAGCTACACGGCGAGTATGGGTTATGGCAGGTTTCTGGCTGCCACAGCAAGCTATTCGAAGGCCGACGGGCAGGCGCTGGCCACGGGTTCAGGACTAGTCGGTTCGCCGATACCGACACCAGTGCTGCCATCCGATCTGGTGAGCCTGTTTGGAGGAAGGAGCTATTCGGCCAGCCTGTCGAGCACGCCGGTGAAGCATTTCATTATGTCGGCGTCGTATGCAAGGTCCATAAACAATACCGTAAGCAGCGGCGTATTTTCCGCCAACAGTAACGCCCAGTTCAATACACTACTGCAGTACCAAGTCAGAAAAATGAGTTTTATCAGCGGGTATTCGCGGTTGCAGCAAGGATTCAGCGCAGCCAGATCGCAGCCGGAGATTCTTTCTTCGTACTATATGGGGCTATCGCGGTGGTTCAACTTCTTCTGAAGCGACGGATCGTGGTGACAGCCGCACTGTGCGGAATGATGCTGGCTGCATCAGCATGGGGGGCGGGTAAACCGAAGACTGCCCGACCCGGTGAGATGTGGCATCTTTCTCTGGATGGCGGTCGGAGCTTGACATGGCAGCAGAGCTTCGGGTCTGAGTCGCAGGTAAAAGCGAGTCGCGGCTTCTGGACCAAGCTGGTCGATGTGGTTGCGGGTGCGCCCAACTTCAAGTTTCTCGTGCGGCCGTACAGTGTCATCACGGATTCGAAGGGGCGAGTCATTGTCACAGATCCTGGAGCCTCGGGAGTGCACATCTTTGACTTCGGGCAGAAGAAGTACAAGTTCATCGAGCGCAGAGAGAAGAGTAGAGATGCCATGCTCGCACCGCAGTGCGTTGCGGTCGACGCGCAGGACAATCTTTATGTGACGGATTCGGAGTCGGGGAAAATATTCGTTTTTGAGCCGAACGGAAAGTACCTGCACGCGATCGGGAGCCTGAAGGGTGGGGAAGGGTATTTCAAGCGGCCCACAGGGATTGCGGTGGACTCAGCCGCACAACGAATTTACGTGAGCGATACTTTGCGAGACGCCGTGTTTATCCTCGACCTGCAGGGGAACGTGCTTAACCAGTTTGGGAAGGCAGGGCAGGGAGACGGCGAATTTAATCTTCCAACGGAGCTGCGTCTGAGCGGACAAGAGTTGCTGGTCGTCGATTCGATGAACTTCAGGGTGCAGGCGTTCGATCGGGAAGGGAAGTTCCAGTTTTCGATCGGTAAGCCTGGCGACACAACGGGAGCGATCTTCCGACCGAAAGCCATCAGCGTTGACTCAGAGAGCCACGTTTACGTTGTGGATGCTCTCTGGGGAGTGGTGCAGGTATTTAATCGCGAGGGACAATTGCTCTACTACTTTGGCGCGAAGGGAACGCATGCTGGCGAGTTTCAGTTGCCCTCCGGACTGTTCATCGACCATGATGATCGTGTCTACGTAGTGGACTCATTCAACCGTCGTGTGCAGGTGTTTCAGTACGCCGGTCTGAAGAGTGCAACTGGAGGTCAATGAGGGTGTGGCCCAAGGTGCTGTTGGCCGCGCTGCTGCTCCTGACAAATGCGGCAGCAGGGGCTCAGATCACGGGCGACGCGCTCGGGGTACATAACCTCGGGCCCGGGAGTTCATCGCCTGTGACAGGCGCCAGACCGGACGCATGCGCCTACTGCCATGCTCCGCACTCCGGTCTAAACGTTGGGTTATGGAACCAGCAGCTCACCACCCAGAATTACAACACCTACACCAGCAACTCGGAGAAGAATCAGACCACACAGCCAGTTCTTGGCAGCGTTAGCAATCAGTGCCTCAGCTGTCATGACGGTACCGTAGCTGTGGGAGCGACCGTGGCATATGGGCAGGTAGTGACACGTGGCGTAATGAATCCTGCCGATGTCTTCGGGAGCAACATGCAGTCTTCGCATCCGTTCAGCCTGGCACTTCCATTGCAGGACAGCATTGATTTGGCTGCATCGCTCGTTGCGAGCGGAAAGACGGCTGATCCGACTGGAGCTGTAAAGCTGATCAATGGCAACGTCGAGTGCAGTTCTTGCCACAATCCGCACGTGCAGGCGAAAGATCCGGTGTCTCTGAACTTTCTTGTGAAAGACAGTTCCGGCGGACAATTGTGCCTCGCATGTCACGATCCGACCCGAACCATGAGCGGCCAGGTGAATCCCCTATCCGATTGGGGGACGAGTATTCATGCGCTTTCAACTGCGAAGATCTCGCCGGCAGCAAAAGCTGGAAGTTATGCGGCTCTGGCAGGAAATGCGTGCGACTCCTGCCACGCACCTCACAATGCGAGCGGGCCGGCGCGGCTGCTTCGCGGGCAGAACGAGCAGGACTGCATTGCTTGTCACAACGGGGGGACGAATATCTCGCCGATGCCGGCATATTCAAACGTATTTGCAGAGTACGCAGCGCCGAAGGTCGGACACCCATTCCCGGCCTCAACGAGTCAGCACGATGCCACAGAGAGCGTTCTGCTTACCAATAATCGCCACGCAACCTGCACCGACTGCCACAACGCCCATGGCGCGCAGCAAGTAGCGACATTTCCGCCTGCGCCGGCTATCCGAATCTCACAGAAGAACATCGCGGGTGTAAGTGCTGCGGACGGAACAACGATACTGACGCCTGCTGTGAATCAGTTTGAGAACTGTCTGCGCTGCCATGGGACGAGCGCTGGGAAGCAAGTGCTTCCTGTCTACGGGTATTTCGCGGTACGTGCCGTGGTTGCTGGAGATCCATTAGATCTGATCCCGCAATTCGCGCAGACATCACCGTCGAGCCATCCGGTGACCCATCCGCGAAGCAGTGTTCTACCGCAGCCAAGCCTTTTAGCGAATATGCTCAATCTGGACGGAATCACGCAGGGTCGAGCAATGGGTACGCAGATCTTTTGCACGGATTGCCACAACAGCGATGACAACCGGGAATCTGGCGGAACAGGTGCAAGTGGTCCGCATGGTTCGCGATGGACGCACATCCTAGAACGCCGCTATGAAATGAGCCAGGCGACCGTCCCGGGCGGCCTGATCAACAATCTGTTTCCGAACCCAGATCTGAGTGTGAATGGGCCTTATGCGCTCTGTGGAAAGTGCCATGATCTACAGAACCAGGTCACGAAGAATACGAGCTTCAATGATCACGCAAATCACATCAACGCGGGCATGAGCTGTTCTGCATGTCATACCTCACACGGGATGGGGTCGACAACGGGACAGCTGAGCGGAGAGCGTCTTGTGAACTTTGATGTGAATGTAGTAGGTCCGCTCCCAGGCAGCCCGATTTCTTACACCAGGGCTACGAATTCGTGCACTCTGGTTTGTCACAACGTGAAGCACACCGGCTCGTCTACTGGAACGGTCGTAGGTCCGAATTGAGCAGTTGAGCGCAGAGCCTTAGAAGACCGTTCCGGCAGAACTTCCATTCATCTCGTTCGATTTGTCACCATGACACTGACGACAGAACTGTGCGGTCTGGTTAGACATCTGATTTGTGTCTTTCGGGTTGTAGGGAGCGCGCAAGAAGAACATGGTCGTGTAGTTTCCCGGCGGCAAACCCGAATTGGAGTTCTGTGTCACTTTAACGACGTTCATTACATGGGGATCGTGGCACGTTGTGCAAACGATGACCGCCCGATTGTTGTGAACGCCGGGCTTGATGAAGAAGCCGTAACTGGTAACGAAGTGGCTTGAGTTCGCGCCGCGCATGGAGATGACGCCGTTGACTTCAGCGCAATCCCAGCGTGCACCTCCACACTTGAGTGTCGCGTTGAGACCCATGGGATGCTCATGTATATAGCTACCACCCCTGTTGCCGCCGCTGCCAATAAGCGTGGGAACTTGTGCGCGACTGCCGTATGAAGTCGGCAGAGTTTCATACACTCTGTTTTTCATCATGGCGGCTGGGGCAAAATTGCCGTCATGACAGCTAAGGCAGGTAAGCATGCCAGCGACATCGGGCGTGTCGGCGGACATGCTTGCAGGTAGAACTTCGACGAACTTGCCGCCGCCGGTGGCTATCGTTCTACCGTAGAGGCTGGTAGCGTCTTCTCCCCAGAGTACGAGACCGCGCGAGGACGATGCATCGGCAGATCTCGCTTTACCATTGCCTGCTGAACCGCTATGAGGGGAGTGACATGCTGTGCATCCTCGACCGTAGTTCAGGTGGGCACCAAGGACGTCGGTATTGCCAGTCGAGATCTGTGCAGCAGCGACGGCGCTGATGGAAATGAGTGACCATGCAAAAAACAGCAATCGGTTCATGAAACGAGGCCTCGTGTTCTGCTTCTTTATCGGCAGAACTCGAGTCTTGTTGAAGAAGAAACCGATGGTCTTGCAAGGTACATGGTGATACAGAACACCAAAAGTGGGCGAACTAACCCTTCAGTGCTGTGGCCTTGGCTCGCGTGCTTGAGATGAAGGCATCAACTTCTGAAAGTCCGGGCTTCAACGAACTGAGATTAATGTCTACGTTGGAGAGAGCTCCCGTCAACGCTGCATTGGCTAAGGCGACTGCGGTGACGAGATCGGAAGCCATATTTGGATTTGTGATCGGCTTTAACGCTTCGGCGATCTGCTTCGTCTCGGCAGCATGCTCAGCGACTCCCAGAGGGACGCTGGTTGCATGGCGGAGTGCAGCATTCACGCCAGCACCTCCGTCATCGGTTTCGCGAGCGGCGCGGTAGGCTTTCATAACCAGGTTGAAGGACTCGGCATCAGAGTCGATCGCCGCTTTCAGTTCTTCGCGCAGAATAGCAAGCCGCGCGATCGCTCCGCTGAGCTCGGATTCGTATTGAAGGTATGCTTTTTTGCCGCGCGACATGGATGCGACCATGTGGGCGAGTCCTGCGGCCATGGCTCCGCTTGCAGCGGATGCGCTTCCTCCTCCCGGAGTGGCAGTAGGGGCGGCAAGTTGCTCGATGAAGGGCTCGACCCCGGCGCGAAGGCCCCCGACGGCCATCTTGCCGGACATGACAGCGGTCAGGCGGTTCTCCAGGATGAGCGATGAGTCGAAGTTTTCAACCTGCAGAAACCACTCTGCAGCCTGTTCTAAGGCAGATTTGGGTATAAGCCCAACAATCTCGCTCGATACCGGCACCGCGCCGTAGCGGGCCGCCTCACGTTTGACGAGTTCGAAGACGCGGTGAATAGGTGTCTGTTCGAAGTCGGTGAGGTTCATGGAGACCTGAGCCATGCCGCGGACGAGGAACCCTGCGCCTTTGACAAAGCGCATGCCTCCGGAGGAAAAGCGAACGGCTTTGGCGACTTTCTTTGCGATGTCGACATCGGCGGTGTTGAGGAAGATGTTGTAGGCGATGAGGAATTTGCGTGCGCCGACCACGGTGGCTCCGGCAGTCGGATGAACGCGCGGTTCGCCGAAGTCGGGACGGCGGGCGGGGTTTGTGGCGATCTCGGCGCGAATGCCTTCGAACTGGCCGCGGCGGATGTTCTCAAGGTTCTGGCGTTCTGGTGAGACCGCGGCGGCCTCGTAGAGGTAGACGGGAATCTCGAATCGTTTCCAGATCTCTGCGCCGACGTGCTTCGCCATGGCGACGCAGTCTTCGATCGTGACGCCTTCGATGGGGATAAACGGAACCACATCGGCGGCGCCTATGCGAGGATGCGCACCCTGATGCTGCGTGAGGTCGATGAGTTCGGAGGCCTTGCCAACACCGCGAATGGCAGCTTCCTGGATGGCTTCACGCTCACCGACGAGGGTGATGACGCAGCGGTTGTGATCCGCATCCATCTCTCGGTCGAGGAGGTAGACGCCGGGAATCTTCATCGCCCCGATGATGGCATCAACCTTCGCCTTATCGCGGCCTTCTGAGAAATTGGGAACGCACTCTACTAATGTGGTTGGCACGAGAAGAAGGATAAATCAGGGGAGTGCTGCCTAACGTGGAATCAGCCGCCTATAGCACCTAGACGGGGCGTCCAAGAGCCAACCAGATCCCTTCCATTACGAGATAGACGGCGAAGGCCCACTGATATGGGCGAGATGGCTTTGCGCAACGCTTGTCATAGGCGATTAACGCGAGGAGAAGAACGTCAATGAGATTCAAGCAAATCGTTTGCGAGGATGATTGCCGCAGGTTGAACCAATACCCCAACGTTCTTGCCAGTCCAGCCGGCATAACCACCAGGGCAATGCAGATCATGTACCGCATGTGCGCTGCGACGTTTCGCTGGCGGATTGACGAGAGCGCCAAACCATAGAGGCATCCCAGGAGGAGCAGTTGGACAGCCGATAGGAATTCATCATTGCGTGCGGCTGATCTCGATGCGCCGTCCGCGAGGTGTTCGTGGTACTCCTTCCAAAGCATGGCGACCGAGAAGATCAGGATGAAGGGCATCAGAACGGTAGTGAGCTTCCCAAGCCTACGGTGGGTAGCAAATGCTTTGTATCGAATCGCTAGCGGCTGAAAGACCAGCAGTGCGAGAAAACAGAAAAGCAGAATTGCGTGAATTTGAACCGCCGCGGTTATTGTCGCGTCAAAATGCGGGAACTCGGCGAAATAGGGGATCCAGAAGCCCGCGACGAAGATTGGAACAAGGGCAAGCAGAACATATCCGACATTACGGTACGCGCGTTCCATAGCCCGTCGGCACCCCTCGATACTGGAGTTACGCCAGCATACAGAACGGATATCACGCTGAAAAGAACTTCAGATCTGTCGATCTCCGACTCGAACACACGATCGCCGTCGGTAGTATTCTCAAGTTGACAATTTGCAGGAGCTTTATCATGACTACCGCGACCTCTCCCGTAATCCAAGCTCCCCGTGGCACGCAACTTCGCTGTAAAGGCTGGCAGCAGGAGGCGGCGCTTCGCTGCCTTATGAACAATCTCGATCCCGAGGTGGCGGAGCGGCCGGCAGATCTTGTCGTATATGGCGGAATTGGGCGAGCGGCGCGCAACTGGGAGTGCTTCCACGCGATCGTTCGAGAGTTGGAGCGGCTCGGGCCGGAGGATACGCTGCTGGTTCAGTCGGGCAAGCCGGTGGCGGTGTTTCCGACGCACGAGATGGCTCCGCGGGTGATCATCGCGAATTCGAACCTGGTGGGGAAGTGGGCAACATGGGAGCACTTCCATGAGCTCGATCGCAAAGGCCTGATGATGTATGGGCAAATGACGGCTGGTTCGTGGATCTACATCGGAACGCAGGGGATTCTGCAGGGGACCTTTCAGACATTCGCGGCGCTGGCGGAGCGACACTTCGGGGGTTCGCTCAAGCACAAACTGGTGGTGACAGGCGGAATGGGTGGAATGGGCGGAGCTCAGCCGCTGTCGGTAACGATGAATGACGGGGTGGTGCTGGTAATCGAGGTAGATCGGCACCGAATTGAACGGCGGTTGGAAACGCGCTATTGCGACACGATCAGCGACGATCTGGATGAGGCCCTGAAGCTCTGTGAAGCGGCGCGGCGGGAAGGGCGAGCGCTCTCTGTGGGCCTCGTGGGGAACTGTGCGGACGTGCTGCCGGAGATTGTGCGGCGCGGTGTGCATGTAGATGTCGTTACAGACCAAACGAGCGCTCACGATCCGCTGAATGGGTATGTGCCGCAGGGAATGACGCTGGCAGAAGCGGCAGAGCTGAGGAAGCGCGAACCGGAAGAATACGTTCGCCGGTCGACCGCGAGCATGGTGACGCACGTGGATGCGATGCTTGCGCTGCAGCGGGCCGGCGCGGTGGTGTTTGACTACGGGAATAACATTCGGAGATTCGCCTTCGATGCCGGGTGTGCGGATGCATTTCTGATTCCGGGATTTGTGCCGGAGTATATTCGCCCACTGTTCTGCACGGGCGCAGGGCCGTTTCGGTGGGTTGCGCTATCGGGAGATCCGAAGGATATCGATGTAACGGACGACCTGGCGCTGGAGCTTTTTCCTGACAACGAGATCCTGAAGCGCTGGATGAAGTTAGCCCGCGGAAGATTTGCTTTCCAGGGATTGCCTGCTCGGATCTGCTGGCTGGGTTATGGCGAACGGGCCCTGATGGGTGAAGCCATCAATGACCTGGTGAAGCGCGGAATCATCTCGGCTCCGGTGGCAATTGGACGCGATCATTTGGACACGGGATCTGTGGCAAGTCCGTACCGCGAGACGGAGAAGATGATGGACGGATCGGATGCTGTGGCGGATTGGCCGCTGCTGAACTTTGCGCTGAATGCGGTATCGGGTGCGACTTGGGTGAGCTTTCATCATGGTGGTGGAGTGGGCATGGGATTCTCGCTGCATGCGGGTCAGGTTACGGTGGCAGATGGGACGGAGATGGCGGCGCGAAAGATTGCGCGGGTGCTGAATAACGATCCCGGAATCGGAGTGGCGCGCCATGCGGATGCGGGTTATGGGTTGGCGCAGGAGACGGCGCGGGAGAAGGGGATTCGTATTCCGATGGCGGAGAAGTAGGCGTGAACACTGCGACAGCGATCGTCAACATCGGCCAACTGGTGACGCTTGTCGGGCCGAAGCGGCCGCGCGTCGGCAGGGAACTCAAGGATCTTGCCATCCTGGAAGACGCGGCAGTCCTTATCGCGAATGGTCAGGTCGCGGACATCGGAGAATCCTCAAAGCTCAGAAGCCAGATCTCAAGAGACACGGTTGTCATCGATGCAGAGCGTCGGTGCGTCACGCCAGGATTCGTGGACGCGCATACGCATCTTGTTTTCGCGGGAAATCGGGCGGCGGAATTCGAGCAGCGGATTGCGGGAGCGACTTACCAGGAGATTGCTGCGGCGGGTGGTGGGATTCTGAAGACCGTGGCGTTGACGAGGGCGGCGAGCGAAGACGAGTTGCTCGTTGCGGCTCGCCAGCATCGAGACTGGATGTTGCGTGGCGGGACGACGACACTTGAAGCCAAATCTGGATACGGGCTGGATCGTGACACTGAATTGAAGATGCTGCGAGTTCTGCGCCGACTGAATGAAGAAGGGCCGCTTCGAGTTGCGCCGACTCTGCTGGCGGCTCATACGGTTCCGCCAGAATATGCGAGCGGTCGTGCTGAGTATGTGAAATTCGTGGCAGACGAACTGATTCCGGAAGTTGCAGGTGCGCGCCTGGCGCAATACTGCGATGCATTCTGCGATGATCATGCGTTCTCGGTTGAAGAGACACGGACGGTGCTGACTGCGGCCCAGCGGAATGGACTGAAGCTGCGTGTGCATGCGGAGCAGTTTCGGTCAGGTACAGGCGCTGATCTCGCGGCAGAACTAGGTGCGAATACGGCTGATCATCTGGAGACAGCGACGGATGAGTCGCTGGAGAGGCTGCGGGCAGCTGGCGTTCAGCCGGTGCTTCTACCTGGGTCGGTGTTCGCGTTGAGTAGAAGCCAATATCCGCCAGCACGGAAGATGATTGAAGCTGGATTGGCGGTTGTGATTGCCACGGACTTCAATCCGGGATCGTCTCCGGTACCATCGATGCCGTTTATGTTGTCGCTGGCATGCGTGGAGATGCGGCTATCGCCTGCGGAGGCTCTGACTGCTGCGACCATCAACGCAGCATATAGCCTTGGAGTTGGTGATCAGGTCGGATCGCTTGAGGTCGGGAAGCAGGCCGACTTTCTTATTCATGAGTTTACGGATTACAGGGAAATTCCATATTTCATTGCTGCGCCCATGAGACCGCGTGTTTTCATTGCGGGACGAGAAGTGACTCGCTGATCGTCGAGATTCCCCTTCAGGCGATCATGGCTTCACGTCGCGCCCTGCGCCGTTCTGCTGTGAAGATGGCGATCCCGAAGCCGAGCTGAATTAGGGTTGCTCCCACAACCTTGATCACTGCCAAGCCTTTATTGGGCTGGTCGGCTCCTGGAAAGAGCGAGAGCACGATCGTGACTGAAGTGGCGAGGAAGCCTACGAGGGCTAACGCGATGGCGACAGGTTTTTTGCCAGGCACGCGGCGAACATTCGGGCTCGCGGGCTCGTTTTGCAGCTTGATCATGGATGCGAAGAGCAGCAGGTACGGTATGAAGTAGCAGACTACTGCCATGCTGACGAGAACGTCGTATGCGCCGCGCACGCTGGTTCCTGCCTGACCGAGGATTGCGACGAGGACGCTGGCTGCTCCGTAGACCGCGATGGCAACCCAAGGTGTGCGATAGCGCGGATGGATCGAGCCGAAGACCGGCGGAAGATAGTGGTCAATGCCTGCGACGAAAGGAAGGCGCGAGGTAGAAGAAAGGTTCGCGGCAGTGGAGCCGATGGTGTTGATGCCGACCAGCAATGCTGTTGGAAGCAGAACCCATCCGAGGCCGAGGCGATCGCTGAGAGCGTGCACTCCGTAGACGAAGCCTTGCAGGCCGCTGACCGCATCGCTGGGGAGTGCGACGAGAAGAGCGGTGGTTCCTCCGATGTAACCAGCGGTGACGACGATTCCACCTACCAGAATCGCCCAGGGGATTGTCTTGCGGGGATTCTGGATCTCGTCGCCCATCGCGCTGCCTGCTTCAACACCGCCGAATGCGAAGAAGACTCCTGACCAGAAGACAGCGTTATCGAGCGAGAGATGTGGCGTGAGGGTTGCAACAGTGAAATGCGTGGCAGAACCGAATCGATGCCAAGAGACAGCGGCCATCAAGGTAAGTAAAGTGAGCGGCACAAGGCTGCCTATCGAGCAGATGTTGTTGAGCCACTTGCCGGAGTCGACACCGCGAATGTTGAGCAGGACCGTGATGGACAGCCAGAATGCTGCAAATGCCATGAAGTAGAGCGGACTGCTGCCGAGCCGGTCTGCCCTGGGGCCGAAGGGGATGAGCACGGAGGCAGCGCCGAAGTAGAGAACGCTGGCGAAAAACGGGAGGTTGCTCATCCAGTACATCCAGGCCGCGATGAAGCCAGGGAAGTCTCCGAAGGCGCGACGCGTCCAGACGTAGATACCACCTTCATCGGGATGGCGGGAGGAGAGTTCCATGACACAGGCGGAGAGGGGGATGAAGAAGCAGGTGAGTGCTGCGAGCCAGATGACAAGGATGCTTGGACCTGCGGCGGCTGCGGTGGACGTCCAGCGCACATTGAGTGCGACAACGACGTAGAACAGCGCGAGGTCGCGGAAGCGAATGCCTCTTTTAAGTGCAGGGCTGGCTGCCATGTGGGTGGGAGCATAGCAGAGCAGGGCGCGCGGCTACCAAAGGAATCTGGCGAGGCAGGTGAGTGGGGGACTACACCGGTGGCACCTGGACACGAACTCGTGCAGGGGGGGCTATACCAGCGAGGAACTGGCGCGCTCAGCCACGGCGTCGGGAAAAGCGCAGGCACATGGTTGCGATCTTACGAACAATGAAGCAGTCTGGATTGTCGCGAGTTCAAAAAATGTCAGCCCTATCTCCATACAGCGCCCCCAAGAGAGGTACCCCCCACCCCCCATACTCTGCAAAGAAGATGCTCCGAATCAGAGGCTTACAAAATCTGATGCAGGTCAAGTGGCGCCTTTTCATCGGCTTGAAGCGCAGAATCTTGAGCGGTAAAGGTTTAGACGGCGGTGAGATTGCGTTGCGGAGAAAACATTGGACGGCGGGTTTTCACTGCGTTCAGGAAGCCTCGGGGTGGATCGGCCCAAGCTTCTTACTGTTTCCATTGTGCGCGAATTGGAGGAAATAGACTGCAACTCGAATTGAAGTATTTTTCTGGCTGAATGTGCGGTTTAGGACCAGACGGGGACTCGCTGGAACTTGACAGAAATGAGTGAGACGCCCGGAGAGCAGGATCGATTGATCGTTTACGACTAGCGACCGGGGCCCTGTTCAAGCGCTATTCACGGAATCAGAGCCTCCGGAAGTGTCCGCATCCCGTCGGGAGACATGCCAGTCTGTCACGATGTGGACGCGGCCAGGAGCGCTAGGCACTGTGCAATCAGGGAACTGACCAGCAAGGGAACGCGAAAGAATAGTGATCGGTTCCACGAGGCCTGGAGTTCTTGAGCATTGGCGAGGCATGCCCCGGCCTTTGCGGCAGCGGTTTGAACTCGATTGATCGGTTTTGCAAATCGAGAATATGTGATCACGAAGAGGACGAGCGCGGACAGCGACAAGAGGTACAACAAGCGCTGCTCACGTGTGGCCAGGACGGCGAGGAACGCGCTGGACAGGAGAGCCGAGATTCCCCAGATGGGCATCCGGGCGTCGGCGAACATGTGAAGGAAGCCCATCACTTCAGTTCCGGCAGAGGACGAAGCCAGTTTGAGAGCGGGACGGCCCACCGTCAGAAAGAACATGTCAGTGCCGAGTACAACCGCTGTGCTCAAGATGCCAGCGAGAGAGATCAACCAGATCGAGTGGTTCATTTTTGGTCTCCCTTTCGTTACCGTCCGCGCTCAGATGGCATGAGCCAGCAGGGCGCCTACAACAACCATCACCAGGCAGGTGACGCCATGAACACCGAAGGCCGTGGCTTTTCGCCCGCGAGACGCGAGAATGTTGGACATATCGCCGAACGGGATGATGGCAAAAACCAGCAGGACTATGCCTACTGTCCGGTCATCTCCGGCCAGCATGAGAGTCAGAACGACGAGACCTGAGGCGATGTCCCGAATTCCTTTAAGCCGCAACCATGCAAGCGTGTTCGAGTCGTCAGCAGGAGGATTGAGACCGAAACCGTGTAAGATCCGCCGGGGAGTTGCAATGTAGAAGGCCCCGATTGCGATGATGCCCAACGCAATGAGGGCCGCGATGATGAGTGGAACGGAGTGGAGCATGAATTCACCTCTGGGTCAGAAAAGCTAGCAACGCTAGATATGATCACTGGGCGGTGAGGGAAGATTCAGAGCATTGCTGTGGAAATCTAGCAGCGCTATTATTTATACATGGCGGAAAGAAAGGCAATCAGCCGGATAGCGGAGCGGAAGCTGCGGGACAGAGAGGCGCGGCGGGTACGGATCATCACCGCAGCCAAGGAGATAGCGGAGCGGGAAGGCTGGGCAAACGTAACGGTTCGCAGGCTGGCGGAAGAGATCGCGTACAGCCAACCAGTTTTGTACACTCATTTTGAAAATCGCGAAGCAATTCTTGCAGCCGTGGCGATTGAGGGTTTCAAAGAACTAGGAAAAGTTTTGGAGAAGGCAAGATTGGGAGCGAAGCGAGAGAGCGCACTAGAGCCTGTCGCCGTCGCATACCTGGAGTTTGCAGCGTCTTCTCCGGCGCTCTATGAGGTCATGTTCTCGGTTGGGCTTAATGTGCCGTTCGGTGATTCGGCTACTCCTTCGGAGCTTCGGTTCGGGTTTTCGCAGCTGTCGAAATTGTTTGAGGGAAGAACTTCCAATCCGGAGATCCACGCGGAACTTTTCTGGGCGGAACTTCATGGTGTTGCCGAACTGACAAGAACGAAGCGTCTTCCACGCAAGTATCAGAAAGAGCGGATGAGGGCGCTTGTGAAGCTTTTCGCCTCGAGGTGACTTGACGGCGTGGGTATCAGGAATGTGCATCGAGAGTCCTTGGGATGAGTTGCGGGCGTCGTCGGAGCCGCTTCCGGTTTCGCTGGCGCATCTGCTCGATAGCTTTTCAACTGTGGAGCCCGCATTGACAAGCATGTAAATGCAACCTGACCTGATCGCCCGCACAAGAACCCTCTACTATATGGAGCAATGAATCGCTGCTTGGTGAGGCAAAGGCAGAACATTACTCGAAGCTCTTTCCGCTTCAGAAGAATATTGAAAGGATCATGCAGATAATGGAGAACACCAGAATATTCAAGATGGCGTTCGCGAGCGTGTACCCGCACTATGTTGCCAAGGCGGAGAAAAAGGGGCGCACGCAGGCAGAGCTGCACGCCGTCATTCACTGGCTCACCGGGTACGACGAGAAGACGCTTCAGCAGCAGATCAATTCGAAGGTCGATTTCGAGACTTTCTTCGCGCAGGCTCCACGGATGAACCCAAATGTTTCCAAAATCACCGGTGTGATTTGCGGCTATCGAGTGGAGCAGATTGAAGACAAGCTCATGCAGAAGATTCGGTATCTGGACAAACTGGTGGATGAACTCGCGAAAGGCCGGCCCATGGAAAAGATTCTGCGGAAATAGGCAGTTCCGAGTCTGGTGAAAGAGCAGGGCGGGCAGGGTGCGCGAGGCGGTATGCTTTCGTGCATGGCTACTCAGAGTCGTGAAATACGTCTTGCCCGGAGGCCGCAGGGAGAACCGGGACTTGATTGCTTTGCGTTTGCAGAGATGGACCTGCCGGACCCGGGACCGGGCGAGGTGCTTGTCCGGAACCTTTACATGTCTGTAGATCCGTACATGCGGGGGCGCATGAACGAAGGCAAATCGTACGTGCCTCAGTTCGAGATCGGCAAGCCTCTGGAAGGCTCGGCGGTGGGACGCGTGATTGCGTCGCAGGACGAGAAGCTACCGGTGGGAACATTGGTCCTCAGCATGTACGGATGGCGCGAGGCATATGTGGCGCCGGGATTCGGGCTGCGCGTGATCGATAGTTCACTTGCTCCGGCATCCGCGTATCTGGGGATACTTGGCGTTACGGGATTGACGGCATGGGTGGGTCTGTTCACGATTGCGAAACTGAAAGATGGAGAGACGGTATTCATCTCCGCGGGTGCAGGGGCGGTCGGCAGCGCGGCTTGCCAGTTTGCGAAGATGCATAGGTGCCGCGTGATTGCGAGCGCGGGCTCGGAGGAGAAGCTGGCTTTTCTGCGGAACGAACTGAAGGTGGACTACGCCTTCAACTACCGCGACGGGGATGCGCGCGAGCATCTCGCGAAGGCTGCCCCGGATGGAATTCATGTTTACTTCGACAACACACAGGGGCCGCAACTCGAGGCGGCTCTCTATGCGCTGGCGCCGTATGGACGAGTGGCGATGTGCGGCGGGATTGCGGGGTACAACGTGCCTGTGCCAGGGCCACCGAACCTCATTCAGATGGTGGGCAAGCGACTGCGGCTGGAGGGATTCATCGTTTCGGATCACTTCAAGGAGTTGCCGGCAATGCTGGCCGAGGCAGTTCCGGCGCTCGCTGCGGGGAAGCTGGTGAATCGCGAGACGTTTGTGAATGGGCTCGATGCCGCGCCAGGAGCGTTTCTGGATCTTCTTCGCTCAGGGGCGGGAAACATTGGGAAGATGGTGGTGAAACTCGGAGATTGATCAAGACTGGTTGGACATCTGGGCATACAGGAGTTCAATCGCGGAGCCGATGACGAAGCCCCATGACCAGATTGGATAGTGCATGAAGCGGTCAGGCACCACGTAGAGGTCTCTTGCTTCGGCTAGAGGTGTGCCGGCGCGAAAGAGCTTCGCAGTCTGCTCGGCAATGTCGTCGAAGATGGCGAGTGTGGTGTTGATGGCTTCTTGTCCGCAGAGCTGACCGTGGCCCGGGACAAAGAGCGTGTCTTTGTCGAAGCCTGCGAAATAGGCGAGGGTATCGCGCCAGGCGGAGATGGATGCCTTGGGGTCGAAAGTGACGGGGTACTTGCCCTGGAAGAGCAGGTCGCCGGTGAAGACGATGTTCTGATCGGGGACGCGAACGATTATGTCGGTGCCGGAGTGACCGGGATGGTGCTCGAGGATTGCGGTAAGGCCGCCCAGGTCGAGGGTGAGAGGCAGTTCATTTGGGTCGAGCGGGCGGGTGGGCAGGCCGAGTTTGCTGGCCCTAGCAGAGGCGAGAATCTCATTCATTGCGACGAGATCTGATTTTGCATGTTCGCGTGCCAGGTCGGTTTTGGAGTCTGCGATGCGCTTCTGAAAAGGCGCGAGAATCTCTTCTCTGGATCTGCTTTGCATTGTTCCGTAGGTTTCGGAGATGCGCGTTGCCACGTCCGCCTGAGCCCAGAGTGGGATGCGTTGTGAGCGGTAGAACTGATTGCCCATCGAATGGTCGTAGTGGAAGTGGGTATCGAGGGCGGCTTTGATGGGAGCTTTGGTTGCGATGCGCAACGCGTCGTGCTGGAAAGAGGCCCCGACTGTGGAGTTGAATCCCTCGATGAGGAAGGCTGCGTCTTTGCCGACCAAGAAGCCGCCATTGCAGGTTGTCTGCGCGCCTTTGGATGGGTTAGAGATGGTGGCGTAGACACCGGAGCCAATTTGGCGTACCGAGGCAAAGCCGCGATCAATCAGTGGATTGGTTGAAACGCGTGACTCGGAGAAGATGGCTGGGGAATGAGCAGACAAGATCTTCGGCATCGCGCCCAGGGCGACGGAAGAGACGGCGCCAACCATGAAGTTGCGCCGCGATACGGAGGATGTGGAGTCGTGCATTACACCTTCGCTTTGACTAACGATAGTTCTAACTGAGCTGGGCAGCGAGTTTCTTCATTTCAGGATTTTCGAGGATCACTTCGCCAGTGTCGCGGCTGTGCAGGGCAATTTCTGCGGCGATGGAGCGGCCGAGCACCTGTTGATCGATGTTGCCGAATTTAGCGGGAAGGAGCTTTCCGAACCATCCTGCATAGGCCGGTGTGTGTGCATTACCGACGATGATGCCTGGGCGGAAGATGGCGAGGCGCTTGAAACCAATCGCGCGAACGGTGTCTTCTTTCATACCCATTACGCGGACGTAGCGGAAGCGGCTTCTAGCGGTGCTTCCGACGGCCGAAAGTAGACAGAACTGGGAGATTCCTGCGCTGTGACAGCCACGTGCGTACGCGCCGACGACACCCAGTTCGAGGCGCTTCAGTTCTTCTTCGGTCCAGCGCATGGATCCTGAACCAACGCCGACACAGCTGATGGCGCTCGCGGGACCATGATTAAGCACCTCGCGGGTGAGGGAGGCGGTGCGGTCGGAGAAGTCGGGCGCAGCGGTGTCGAGGACAATGTTGCGAATGCGGGATCGAGGCGCGGCAGGCTTGCGGGTGATCATGATGACTTCGCGGCATTCAGGGATGGCGAGTAGTTCGGTAACGGCGGCACTGCCGACCTGACCGGTACCACCGAGGATGATTGCGGCGAAGTTGCGGTTCATAAAGACTCTGTGCTGTTCGGAATCGTATCCCAATTGGATGGATCGGCAGCTGTGGCGCGGGGGTGTTTCGGGCGGCCCTCCAGGACGCGTGAAGATTTCTGTGTTTCGGTACCCAGGGTTTCACCCTGGGCTATCTTCGAATCTCCCTCCGGGAGAGTTGTGCTCGACGCGTTGTTGTATCCCAGGTCTCCAAAAGCGGGAGACCTGGGGCACCCACGAGTCTAAGCGCCAATCACATTGCCGTTCACGCGCTATTGAGGTCATTGAGGACGGCCATGGCGGCATTGCGGCCGTTGATGCCGATGACTGAGCCTCCGGGGTGCGTGCACGCTCCGCAGAGATATACGCCGGGCATTGGGGTGCGGGCGGAGAGGCGTTTGTCCCACATGTAGGCTGGAAGGCACTCGCCCTGAAAGATATGTCCGCCGGTGAGGCCGACTTTTTGCTCAATGTCGGGCGGCCCGAGGACTTGTGCGTCGAGAACGGCGGAGTCCGAGAGGCCGTCACCGATGTTGCTGCAGAAGCGGGCGAGGGATTTCATCGCGAGAGCGCGGACTTCGTCACGGCGCTGGTCCCAATTGCCGTTTGCGAATTTGTACGGCACGTATTGGGCGAAGACGCTCATGGTGTGCTCGCCGTGGGGGACGACGGAGGAGTCGTGGACGCTCTGGAAGTAGAGTTCGCACCAGAGGTAGTCGGGGAGTTCGCCCCTGCGCGCTGCGGCGTACCCAGATTTCCATTCTTCTTTGGTGAGGGGAGTGTTGACCTGGCCGTAGTGGTGGGCTTCGTTTGTACCGGGGTGGGCGGTGAAGTTGGGTAGTTCGCGGAGATGGACGTTGAGCTTGACGGTGCAGCCTTCGATGGGAATTTCTTCGACGCGGGCTCTCCATGCGGCATCTGCGGAGTCGCCGAGCATGGCGAGGGTGCGGCGCGGGTCGGCGTTGGAGATGACGATCGGAGCGGAGAGGCGGTCGCCGCCTTCAAGGAGAACGCCTTCGCCGGGGATAATCTGCGAGACGGGTAGGCCGGAGATGACGGTGGCGCCGGCTTCGCGAGCGGCGTCGCAGAAGTAAAAGGAGACCATGCCCATGCCGCCTTTCACGTATCCCCACATGCCGGGCATTCCGCCGAGGCGGCCAGAGGAGTGGTGGAAGCGAATGGAGGCGGTGCCGGGGTCGAAGGGACTGGCATTGGTTCCGATCACTCCCTGACCGAGCATTGCGATCTGCAGGCGCTCGTCGCGGAGATAGTGCTCAACCATCTCGGCCATGGACCAGTCGAAGAGGACAGAGCGGGCTTCGGGATCATTGCCGAGGCGGTCTTCGATCTCGTGGCGCGTGGGGGACTCGCCGATCCAAAAATCGCGTTTGGGATTGTTTTTGCCGCCGGGACGGAGAGCGTCGCGCAAGCGGCGAATGACAGCGCACATGGCATTCCAGCCGTCGACGTCGGCAGGGGAGAGCTGGCGGACGGCTTCGGCGCATCGAGTGTCGTCGTCCCAGAGTTGTACCGATGAGCCGTCGAGGAAGGGAACGAAGAGGCCGTTGACGGCAGGTGTCCACTGGAAGCCTCGGCGGGGCAGGTCGAGTTCTTCAACAACGAGCGGATGCAGCAGCCCGGCGAGATAGGCGCACGGAGACATTCGCACGCCGGGGAAGGGTTCCTCGATCGTGCACGCGCCGCCGACGCGCTGTCGACTTTCGATGACGAGGACACGCTTGCCGGCTCGAGCGAGATAAGCGGCGCAGGCGAGACCATTGTGTCCGGCACCGATGATGATGCAATCCCAGGGTTTCGCGGCGAGTTCGCGAACGGGCACGGGCAGGCCGATTTCACCGAGCACTGCGGCTGTGGGTGATTCCATGGAAGCTACGGTAACACCCGGCGTCACAGGCGAGCGGCCTCGAACCGACTCGTCGCTGGCGCAGGAGATTTTGGTCAAGCTGTTCAGGCGTCCGCTTCAGAACAAAATGCGTGACGGTCTCGAGTCAGTCTCTTCTACTCTTTGGCGAGTGACAATCCGGGCTGGTGTCGGCATGAGGAGGCCAGGCATGTCGGTTGAAGTTTGGTCGATGATCGGGGTTGGGATCGCCACACTGGCGGCGGGACTGCTTCTTGCCCTTCAACGCGTTCGTTCGGCATCAGGAGTGGATAAACTCATGGTGCTCGGTCCGGTGTTTGGCGCTGCGGCGCTCGCGGTGTTTTCCGCTGAGCATTTCACGGCGGCGCACGAGCTAATGCCCATTGTGCCGCGCTGGCTTCCGTACCCGTTGTTCTGGGTGTACTTCGTCGGCGCAGCGCTTCTTGCTGCGGCAATCAGTTTCATCTCCGGCAGGCACATGCGCTGGTCGGCACCGCTGCTTGCGTGGCTTTTCCTGATCATTGTTGCCACCGTTGATCTGCCCAACATGCGCCAGGGCGCGCATAGCCGCTTCTTCTGGATACTCACGGTGCGGGAGCTATCGTTTGCGGGCGGAGCCATGGTACTTGCAGGGAGTGCTTTCCCGTTTGCGAGCCGCGCAGGGGACGCTCTGAAGAATGTCGGGCGCATGATCGTGGCTCTGGTCATGATCTTCTATGGGATCGAACACTTTCTGTATCCGCGATTCGTGACGGGAGTTCCGCTTGCGAAGCCTGCTCCAGCGTGGATGCCGGTGTTGCTTCCGTACTTCGTGGGATTGTCGCTCGTAGTGGCAGGGTCTGCTCTCCTGTTCCGTGCGAAGGTGCGAGTCGCGGCCGGGGGATGTGGACTTGTCCTTGTGCTGCTCACCGTATTCTTCTACGGCGCGATCTTCGCGGGGGACATTCGAGCGGGGAGGGCAAATCCCGGGCTGATGGTGGAAGACCTGAACTACATCTTCGACACGATGCTTTTTGCGGGAACTGTCTTGATGGCGGGGTTCAGCGCAGAGCGCGCCGTTGTGTCCGCCGCTGTAGAAATGCACGTCTTATCTCGAGAGCAGAACGCAGTCTGAAAGAAGCGTTCTCCTTTTCTGCCGGGCCAAGCTCTCGCTGAACAGTAAGGATCACTTAACGGTTATGTCGCCGTCGACATCGACGACGAGGGCGTCGCCCTGGATCTGCATGGAGTGAACTTTGAGGCGATCGAGACTGACTTTGTACCCGGAGGATGAGGTGGAACCATAGAGGGCTTTGCGGAGGAGCTCGGCAGCGTCGACTTTCATGCTGGACGGGACCTGACGGCTGAGAAACGGGGTGAGAAGGAAGTTCAACTCGCGCTGGTTGCTGACTCTGACGAGCTGGGTATCACGGAAGCCGATGGTCTCGCCTTCTCCGTAGGGAGCCATGGAGACTTCGGCCAGGGGAGAGAGGGAGATTCCGATGCAGGCCCCGCCGACTGACTTACCCATTCGGGCCCGCGTTTTAACTTTGACGAGAATACGATCCTGAACAAAGGAGACGTGAGCGTCGTCGGCGTAGACGGAGCATGCCGATCCCGGTGTGCCTTTGAGGTAGAAGCGGCGGTCAGGGGTGCTGAAGAGCTGCTGCTTGAGAGTTCGCTCGAGGGCGTCGCGGCTGACGCGCAGCTCGACGGCGGAGGCAGGGAGGGCCGTGGCGAGCAGCAGCAGAATGCCGCAACCGGCTGATCCCCAGATTTTCTTCATACGTTTATGGTGCCATCAACAGGGGTTCTCCGTCACGTAGGCCGCCCGAAGTGGCACAAATGGTGGATCTTGCGGGAGAATCCGCAAGCGTAACCCGGAGTAAGTCATTGGTTTTGTGTTACCTGGAAGAGAAGTTTCAAAGATGAAAACGATTAACTTTTTGCCTGTTAGCTATTGATTTTTATAGAAAATATCCCTAAAATAGGACCATAGATTCGCCTCAGGGCCACAAGGACCCCCAGCCAGTCGCCCGAGGTAGTTGGAAAGCAATCCCACTCCTTTCTGAGGAACAAAAAAACAAATGGCAAAGCGTAGAGGAAATCCGAATTGGGGCAAGCCTGAGCCCATCGGCCCAGTTGTACCCACCGTGACCTCCTTCGAACAGATCGTCAAGGAGTTCAAGCTGACCCCGGATCAGTACATCCGGTCCACCCG
>Ga0105241_10000033_pt1 | contig 118315 bp, 101 predicted proteins | sample KBSC64metaG_FD_80422 | JGI IMG/M metagenome (GOLD analysis project Ga0105241, IMG submission 80422) | Corn rhizosphere microbial communities from Kellogg Biological Station, Michigan, USA - KBS C6-4 metaG | ecosystem: Host-associated > Plants > Roots > Rhizosphere > Soil | place: Michigan... | reverse complement strand
TCAATCTTTCCTAGAGGCTGTAACAGAACTTAAGCAGTGAGGGTGTGCATATTCTTCCCGTGAAGCCTTACCTTGGACCGCACCAGAACTTGTGCTCGCCGCAGGACTCCAGCCCGGTGAAGATCGTGCACGGCTCCATTTCCCGCAAAGCGGGAGTATCGGGGCTTGTTTTCCGCTTTGTCGCCATACTGCTTCTTGCCGTTTCGGCCGGCTTCGCGTACGCCCAGAGTCAGGCAATCGAGTCGATCCGCGTAATTGGCAACCGCCGCATCCCGAAGGAGACGATTCTGGCGAGGATGTTCACGCACGTGGGAGACACCTACGATCCGGTCTCCATCGAGCGCGATTTCAATTCGCTCTGGAACACCGGATATTTCGAGGATCTCCGCATCGAGCGCGAAGACACCGAAAAGGGCATCGTCCTGGACGTTTTCGTCCGTGAACGTCCCACCATCCGCGAAATCAACTACAAGGGCAACAGCTCGGTTTCAACGTCGGATATTCTGGACCGCTTCAAGAAAGAGAAGGTCGGGCTTTCGGTTGAAGGCCAGTATGACCCCACCAAGATTAAGCGCGCCGAGACGGTACTGAGAGAATTGCTGTCGGAGCACGGGCATCAGTTCGCCACGATCAAGACGGACGTGAAGACGATTCCGCCGGCATCGGTGCAGATCAATTTCAGCATCAAGGAAGGTCCGGTCGTCAAAGTCGGCCAGATTAAGTTTGCCGGGAACCAACACCTGAGCAACCGCTACCTGCGGCGCTCGATGAAAGAACTACGGCCGGTCGGCATTCCGCACTCGATCTTTTTCGAGAATCTGTTTCCGCGGACGTTCGACGCCTCGAAGCTCGACATCGATACGGAACGCGTCCGGTTTGCCTACCGTGATAAGGGTTACGCCAATGCAGCGGTGGAGACCCCGCGGACCCAGATTCGCGACCAGGGCGGGCTGAACTGGTTCACCTTCCGGCCTAATCGCGGCAAGCGGATCGATATCCTGATGCCGGTTGAAGAAGGCGAGCGGTACCGGCTCGGCACTATCACCTTCAGCGGCAATACCCATCTCAATAACACGAAGGCACTTCGGGCCCAGTTCAACATTAAGGATGGCGAGTGGTTCAACGCGACCCTGATCGGCAAGGGACTGGACAACCTGAAAAAGGCCTACGGTCAGCTGGGTTACATCAATTTCGGAGCTATTCCGAAGCCGGTCTACGACGACCAGAAGCACACTGTCTCGTTCGAGATCGACATCGATGAAGGCAAGCAGTTCTATGTTTCGCGGATCGAGTTCCAGGGGAACACGATTACCCGCGACCGCGTCATTCGTCGCGAACTGATGCTCGATGAGGGCCAGGTCTACAATTCGCAGCTCTGGGAGTACAGCCTGCTGCGGTTAAATCAGCTGGAATACTTCGAGCCGCTGAAGGTCGAACAGGACTCCGAAGCCCACCAGAACACCGAGGCAGGCACTGTCGATCTCCTGCTCAAGCTGAAGGAGAAGGGCAAGAACTCAATCGGCCTCAATGGCGGTGTCAGCGGTCTATCCGGAGCATTTCTCGGGGTGAATTACCAGACCAACAACTTCCTTGGCCTTGGCGAGACACTCAGCGTGCAGGGAAATCTCGGAAACGTGAGCCGGCAGTTCCTGTTCGGCTTCACGCAGCCGTATTTCAAGAATCGTCCGCTGAATATGGGCTTCCAGATTTTCAACAACAAATCTGACTTCAATGCGGCCAAAAACTACGAGACCAGCACGGGCCTGGCGGCAAACCTGAGCGCAGCCCAGCAGTCGCTGGTGCAGAACTATAACCAGGCGTCAACCGGAATGAACTTCTCGCTGAGCTATCCGCTCAGGCGGCATAATTTCCAGCGGATCGGTTTCACGTACTCGTGGCAGCGCGCGAACATCACGGCGTTCAGTACGGCGTCACAGACGTTCTTCCAGACGATCAGTTTCCGTGGCGGTATTCAGGGTGCGAACGCACTCAACGGCATCATCACCAGCCAGGTTTCGTTGTCGTACAGCCTGAACACGGTCAACAACCCGGTCAGGCCTCGCAACGGTCACGAATACACCGCGGCTTTGCAGATGGCGGGGCTGTGGGGTAATGTGCGGTATTTCTCGCCCTTCGTGGCGTACAAGAGCTACCGCTCGATGCACGGGCTCATGCCCTCGCAGACTGGCCGGAACATCCTGGCAATGCGCGCACAGCTGGGCTACATCCAGGGATTCGGCGGAGCAGTTGCTCCTCCGCAGAGCCGCTTCTATGCCGGCGGCGAGAATGAACTGCGCGGGTTCGACGTGCGCAGCGCGACGCCTTACGGCTATGTACCGACACGGCAGACGGTGCAGCTGACGAATCCAGATGGCTCCTGCGTTCCGCGCGATCCCAATAATCCGCAGTTGCAGCAGTGCATCCAGGTTCCGATCCCGGTTTACGGCATCGCCTCGATCGGCGGCGACACGACGTTTACTTCGAATATTGAGTACCGCTTCCCGATTGTCGGATCGGCGATGTTCTCGTTGTTCGATGACTTCGGGATGGACGTGGTGACCAACCGTGGACAGCTGAAGCAGAGCCCCGAAGGTTTTGCCTCGATCACAGCTCCGCTCTACGGCTGCCCAGTGTTCAACAACGGGTCCTGCCAAGGTGGTATTCCCGGATCGCAGGTTGGTTTCCAGCGCAACATCCGGCCCATCCTCGGTACGAATACGGTGCCGCGCATGTCTGTGGGCGGTGAGTTCTCGATCATCATGCCCATCTTGAACGCGCCGGTCCGAATCTACTATGCGTACAATCCACTCCGGCTGTTTGAGCGGCCCTACTGCAATGACGTTCTCCTGGGCGCCAAGGTGCAGAGCTGTTCGGCTGAGCTGATCACGCGCGATCTGTTCCCTCCGGGCGGCGCGGGCGATTACACCTGGCAGCAGGCGATCCAGGCTTATGGGGCGCAGAACCTTTTCCGCGAACCACGTAAAACATTCCGCCTGACTGTCTCAAGTACGTTCTAAAGAGCCCCCATCAATCGCAAAAGGCTGCCAAATACGGCAGCCTTTTGCATTTTGGTTTCCTCTCGTTGATCGAGCACGACGATGTACATTGAGGAGGGTGGCGAGCTCTGCTGGCCTTTATAGGTGAACGATCTTGATTCCGGTTCTGGTGCCTCCCGGCCTCGAAGCTGCGCTGAATGACGCCTGGCTCGCTGCAAAAGACGTTCCCGGCTTTCTCCTCGAAAACGAAGCTCGGTTCCTGGGAATGATGGCGGCCTCTGCTCCTCGGGACGGGTCGATCGTGGAGATCGGCAGCTTTAAGGGAAAATCCGCCGTGATGCTCGGCAAGCTGGCAGAGCGGTATGGCTTTGGCCCGATCGTTGCGATCGATCCGCACAACTTTCACAACGAGGAATTGAGCGAGCACCGTTCTGCTCCCGGCGCGACCTCGTATGACGAGTTCATCAGAAATGTCGAAGGTGCCGGAGTTTCCGCTTTCGTTGAGGTCCACAGAGAGTTTTCAACCGAAGTAGCGAAGAGCTGGAATCGTCCGATTGGACTTTTGTGGATCGACGGAGACCATAGCTACGCCGGGGCAAAGGCGGACTTTGATGGATTCATGCCGCACCTGTTGCCGGGTGGATTTGTTGCACTGCATGATGCACTGCATCCGTTCTCGGGTCCGATTCGCGTGTTCGTGGAAGACATTCTTCGATCAGGGCAGTTCGGCGCGGCCGGGTTCGTAAACTCGATTGCGTGGGCGCAGTATCGGCCGGAGGATAGTTTTCCGTTCCGGAGTCAGCATGCGGCCCTCGAGCCGGTCGCGGCGAAGCTGCTTCCGTTTGTTGACGGCGATGAGCCTCTCCGGGGCTTGCGCAAGATAGGGTTCAAGCTGGCCCGTGCCCGTGTTCCACGCTCTTTGCCCAGCATCGCTAACTGGGCCAAGATGTTGAATCCCTAAACGCTTGCACCGGATACGGTTCGCCCACCGGGTTATTGTGGACCACCTTTATTGACCCTCTCTCGTTGCCCTTCATATAATCCTTGCTAGTTCCTGCTGACGTCTCCGTCCGCGTCTTTTAGTCTCTGCCGTTATCGCGGAGCCCCCAAACGAAGAAGACGAATGAAGGTTGCTCAGGAGGCACAGGCTTGTTTGAAGACAGCCTTCCAGGAATCTCAAGGAGTAATCGATCCGCATGAAACGCACCATCGCTACAGTAGCCGCCCTGGCATCGTGCCTGGCACTCAATGCAGCCGCACAGACATCCGCGGAACCCGCATCCACTCCGGCGACAACCGCTCCGTCGGGGCCTGCCAAGATTGCCGTAATCGGATTCCAGCAGGCCGTTGCGCAGACTAATGATTTCCAGCGCCGGCTGGCCGATCTGCAGAAGAAGTACGACCCCAAGCGGCAGCAGATTCAGACCCTAAACACCGAAATCGCTTCTCTTCAGAAAGAGTTACAGGCTCAATCCGCCACACTTTCTGACGCCCAGCGCGCCACCAAAGCCAAACAGCTCGACGACAAGCAGAAGGAATTGAAGCGCACTGGCGAAGACGCACAGGGCGATTTCCAGCAGGATATGCAGCAGACATTTGCCTCGGTTGCCGGCAAGGTGGCCGAGACGATCGATTCCTACGCCAAGGAGCATGGCTACACGCTGGTGCTCGACGGCGGCAATCAGCAAGTGCCGGTTGTTCTCTATGCAAACCAATCCACAGACATCACCAAGGCTGTAATCGATGCCTACAACACGAAGTCGGGAATTCCGGCGCCCGAGCGTCCGGCGGCTGCTTCAACGCCATCGGCACCAGCACCGCAGTCTCGTCCGGCAACGACTCACAAAGCACCTGCGGCACATTGATTCTTGGAATGCTCGAAAGGCCTCGCCATGTGCGAGGCCTTTTGCTTTGAGAGTCGGGCTATCTTCGGCGGCTCCCTCCGGGAGCGCTGGGCGGGTTGAGATCTTGCGGCAAGTTTCAAAGGTTCGCAAGGAAGCCTAAGTTCAATTTGCCGCAGGAGAGGGTACGGCTGAAGGGGACCGTTTTTCAAGACTTTGCGGATCGAACTGGTCGACAAAGCAAGTCGTCCCTATAGCGATCCAATGCGTCCAATCAGTTCCAGTACTTGTTTGCCCGCGTTTGACCCTCTACAACGGTCACCCTATAATCCTTCTAGTTCCTGCTGACGTCTCCGTCCGCTACTTTTCTTGATATGGCTTACGTCTAAATAGCCATCAAGAGAGGTCGTCGTGAGGTTTTCAGGGGCAGCGCGCATCAAGTGCCGTAAACGACCGGAATGCGCCACCGTTCCTGGAACTTCTAAGGAGCTTTCAAGCCGAATGAAGCACTCTGTTGCACTCGTTCTTACGCTGGCATCAGGTTTTGCCCTGCAAGCCGCCGCCCAAACGTCTTCTGCTCCAGCCAGCACCGCCGCCGCGGCGCCCGCCGGTCCGGCGAAGATCGCCATCATTGCCTTTCAGCCAGCGGTTGCTCAAACCAACGTAGGGCAGCGCGCATTCGCCGATCTGCAGAAGAAGTATCAGCCCAAGCAGACCGAGTTGAAGGCTCTCAACGACGAAGTCGACAAGCTTACCAAGGATCTGCAGGCGCAGGGCGACAAGCTGAGCGACGCCGAGCGCGCGGCACGGGCGAAGACGATCGACGATAAGAAAAAACAGCTCGAACGCAGTGCCGAGGACGCCCAGAATGACTTCCAGAACGAAATGAACGAGCTTTACGGCTCGCTAGCCCAGAAGGTTTATGACGTTCTGAACGATTACTCAAAGCAGCATGGGTATACGCTGGTGCTCGATATTGCCCAGCAACAGAACCCGGTTCTGTTCGCCACGGACTCCATCAACATCACGAAGCAGGTCATCGACGCGTATAACACCAAGTCCGGGGTTCCGGCACCCGCTGCACCAGCCGCGAACGCCCCATCTAGCCTGCCGTCAGCGCCCAAGGTTCCAGCGACAAAGCCACCCGCACAATAAGCTGGTCACTTTAAGAGAAGGGCCCCTTTGCGGGGCCTCTTTTCTTTTCAGTCTGCCTTACTGAGAGATGCTTGTTTCGTAGGCGAAAACTGGCTCGGAACAGCCACCGCATCCCTGTGGAAATTTCTGTGAATAACGTGCAGATCAATTCCTGGAAAATCGGGCGTTTACCCTCTTGTCAAAAAGAGCCGCCTCTGATAGTTCTTGAAAGTCCCTTATTTTTCTAGAAGAAGCATCGACCAACACCCTCGAGTGTCGAGGGATCCTCCGCCCTTTCAAGAATGGGATCGAACAGGAGCTTTCCACAGTTGCGTGTGAACGATTAATGAACAAGATGTGAGGCAGGTCACCAGTTTTCGATTACTTCTGCTGGTCTTCTCCCACCCGTAAAACGGCCAAAAAGGCCTCCTGCGGAATGTCGACTTTGCCGATGCGTTTCATCCGCTTTTTGCCTTCTTTTTGCTTCTCCAGAAGCTTGCGTTTTCGGCTGATGTCGCCCCCATAGCATTTGGCCAGAACGTTCTTGCGGAGAGCGCTAACGGTCTCCCGGGCGACCACCTTCGCGCCGATCGCGGCCTGGATCGCGACCTCGAACTGCTGCCTGGGTATCAGTTCGCGCATTTTGGATACGAGAGCCCGGCCGCGTTCATAGACGTGGTCTTTATGAACAATGATGGAGAGCGCGTCTACCGGTTCGCCAGAAACCAGGATGTCCAGCTTGACCATTGGAGACTCCCATTCGCCGGCGAGGGAATAATCGAGTGACGCGTACCCGCGCGAAATGGACTTCAGGCGGTCGTAGAAATCGAGCACGATTTCGTTGAGAGGGAGTTCGTAGGTCAACAGAACGCGGGTGGGAGTGACGTACTCGAAGTTGATCTGCTTCCCGCGTTTCTCCTCAACCAGCTTCAGGATTCCACCGACATACTCTTCGTTGGTAAGAATCTTCGCCTGAATGACAGGCTCGCGGATGTTCTCGATGTTGGTCGGATCGGGCCAGCGGGAGGGATTGTCTACCTCGAGGACTGTCCCGTCGGTAAGGGTTACGTGATAGCGGACGCCCGGAGCCGTGGTGATCAGGTCGAGCTCGTATTCGCGCTCCAGGCGCTCCTGGATGATCTCCATGTGGAGCAGGCCGAGGAAGCCACAACGGAAGCCAAAGCCGAGCGCAGCCGAGCTCTCCGGTTCGAAGAAGAAGGAAGAGTCATTCAGACGGAGCTTTTCGAGAGCATCGCGGAGGAGGGTGTGTTCGTGCGAGTCCACTGTATAGAGCCCGGCGAAGACCATCGGCTTGATGTCTTCGAATCCCGGCAGCTGTTCCGCAGCAGGCCGCTCCTCCTCCGTCACGGTGTCGCCGATACGGGTGTCGCTTACGGTCTTGATAGTTGCGGCAAAGAATCCCACCTCACCTGCCGACAACTCAGCGATCTCTACCGGCTTGGGCATCAACACGCCCATGGAATCGACATCGAACGACTTTCCGTTCGACATCAACCGGATCCGCTGCCCCTTGCGCATGGTTCCCTGCATGACACGCACCAGAACGATGACGCCACGGTAAGCGTCGAACCATGAATCGAAGATCAAAGCCTGCAACGGCGCATTCGGATCGCCCTTCGGCGGATGCAGCCGGTGCACGATGGCCTCCAGTACGTCTTCCACGCCTTGCCCGGTCTTCGCGCTAACAGGGATTGCGTCGGTAGCGTCGAGGCCGACGGCCATCTCGATCGCCTCCTGCGTGCGGACAATGTCTGCAGACGGCAAGTCGATCTTGTTGATGACCGGGATGATTTCGAGACCGTGATTGATGGCCAGATAAGCGTTAGCCAGTGTCTGAGCTTCGACGCCCTGGCTCGCGTCGACCACAAGCAGCGCGCCTTCACATGAGGCGAGTGAGCGGGACACTTCATAGCTGAAGTCCACGTGCCCGGGCGTGTCGATCAGATTCAGCTGGTAAGTCTGGCCGTCCCGTGCCTTGTACATCATGCGAACGGCATGGGCTTTGATCGTGATGCCCCGCTCTCGCTCAAGATCCATAGCGTCCAGGATCTGGGCCTGCATCTCACGCCCGGTGACCGAACCCGTCAGTTCAAGCAGGCGGTCGCTCAGTGTCGACTTCCCGTGATCAATATGGGCAATAATTGCGAAATTTCGAAGGTATTTTACGTCCATCAGGGGTGGGTAATCACTCGAGCGGTCTTCCAGTTCACTTGCGTTTCAGCGCCGGCGAAGGTGTCTTTTCATTGAGGAAAAGCCACTCAGCGGTTATGCTCGTCCTTCTGCGGTAACTGGAGAACCGCTTGCGGCAACACTACGAAATGAGCGATATCTCCATGGCATAGCTTATCATCGGCGTAGTGCCTCCTGCGCTTTGGGGTAGTGTTGTCACAGCGTCTATTGATACGCATGATCGCGATTCGTCCAGGTAGCCTGGCTTCCTCAGTTTCGGCCATCGCGCTGGCACTCTCGCTGTCAGGATGCGGGCCCGAGAAGCCGGCAAAGAAGCTGGCATCTCCGGCTCCTCAAGCTTTGGCTCCCGCAGTTGTAGCGCCTGCTCAACAGCGCCAGCCAGAGGCTGCTCCCCCAGCGGCGCCGCAATCGCCGGCTCAGCAGCAACGGGTAAAGACCCTGATCGTGAAGGTAGATGAGGCGTACGCTGCCGGGCAGGCCGATTATAAAAAGGGCGATCTTCCGGCGGCTCGCAGAGACTTCGATCGCGCCGTCGACCTGATGCTAACGAGCGGCATCGACATCAAGTCGACTCCTGAGCTGCAGGACGAGTTCGACCGCGTGGTCGATCAGATCAACGGCCTGGAGATGGAGGCACTTCGGCAAGGAAACGGCTTTACGCCGAAGACGGAGGACACGCCGGCCGAAGCGGCCGAAGAGGTCACCTTCGTCGTTGACCCCAACATTGTGGCCAAGGCAAACGCCGATCTCGCAACGACGAAATCAGATCTTCCGCTCGTGGTCAACGACTATGTTGCGGCGTACATCAACTTCTTTGCGAATACCACAAAGGGACATAACACGCTGCTGCACGCGTTCCAGAGAGCCGGACGGTATCGCCAGATGATCGAACGCGTAATGAGCGAAGAGGGTGTGCCACACGATCTGATTTACCTGGCGGTAGCCGAATCGGGTTTCCAGCCACGCGCCGTCAACCGCAAGTCGCGGGCCGGCGGCATGTGGCAGTTCATGCCGCGAGGTAACTACGGACTCGAACGCAACAGCTACGTGGATGAACGGTTCGATCCGGAGAAGTCGACTCGCGCCTATGCGCGGTATATGAAGTACATCTACGCGCAGCTTGGAGACTGGTACCTTTCGATGGCTGGATACGACTGGGGTACGGGCAACGTGCAGCGGGCAGTTCAAAAAACGGGCTATGCCGACTTCTGGGAGCTGTACAAGCGGAATAATCTGCCGGGCGAAACCAAGAACTACGTGCCTGAAATCCTCGCCGCCATCATCATTGCCAACCACCCCACGCAGTATGGTTTTGACGACATCACGCTGGATCCTCCGGTACTGACGGATACGGTGACGATCAACTACTCGGCGGACCTTCGGCTGGTCTCAGATATCGTTGGCGCGCCGGTCGACGAACTGATTGCGCTGAACCCTAGCCTGCTCCGGATGGTTACTCCGCCGGACACGGAATTCGATCTTCACCTGCCGGCAGGGACGGCAACTCTATTTCAGGAGAAGATTGCATCGATCCCGGTGAGCAAGAGAGATTCGTGGCGCTATCACAAGGTGACAGCCGAGGACACTCTCGCCTCGGTCGCGCACACCTACAGCGTGACGGTATCGGCGCTGGCTGATGCCAACCAGTTGGAGACCACAGCCAAGCTCGAGGGCGTGGAGGCGCTTGTCGTGCCCGTGCCCGCCAGGGCAGCAGCGTCGTCGCACGCGGTGTACTACACCACGCGTCGAGGCGATACGCTCGTTTCGGTTGCGGACAGGTTTGGGATCTCACTCTCGCAGCTTCGGCGATGGAACAAGCTTCCCGCTTCCGGCATCCGGGTAGAAGCAGGTCGGCGCCTGCACGTGGCCGAGCCGACCGTTGTGCGCGCCAGTTCCGTCCGGAGCCGACATGGAAAAGGAAAAGCGGGAGCCACGCGTGAGGCAGCAAGTGAGGCTTCCGAGCGAGCGTCGTCCGGATCTCACAAGTCGCGCGCGAAGACTTCTTCGACCCGAAGCTCTCACGCGAGCCGGAGTTCGAAGCCTTCGTCGTCAGGCAGCTCGCACAAGACAGCGTCAGCGAAGCGGCCTAGTAACGGCAAAGCATCAACACGCGCGCAAAAATAACGTAGAGATGAAACTCTCGTCGCGTCTTTTGATAGTATTTCGTGAAATGTGTTGTTAGAATGGCTCCGCATGCGGAGTTGATTCACCGCAACGCAGACATGCAAACCCACATGGGCAGCGGCAGACCGCTGGAGGCAATCGGATGGACGAAGTGATCAAGATGTATGCAATGAATGACGGTGATTCCGAACTGGAGCCCGCTGAATTGAACGCCGATCACGATGAGATGGAAGAAGACGACGACCTCGAAAGCTCAAATGTGATGACCTCATCCGATGACGATGAGGAACTGGTCGAGGACGGCGTGATCATCGCCGAAGTCATTTCTGACGCCGCACCGGCCCCGAAGAAGGCGTCCGCCAAGAAAGCAGCAAAGGCCCCGGCCAAGAAGGCCGCTGCCAAAAAAGCTCCAGCCAAGAAGGCTGCAGCGAAAAAAGCTCCGGCCAAGAAGGCAGCGAAGAAGGCTCCTGCTAAAAAGGCCGCAAAGAAGTCCGCCAAGAAGACCGCCGGCGCCAAAGGCGGAAAGGCCGCGAAGAGATCCGCGGTGAAGCGCGCTGGTAAAACTACTACACGAGGTAAAAAGTTGGCCGTTAAGAAAGCAGCAAAGAAAGCTACTGCCAAGAAGGCAGCCAAGAAGGCTCCAGCAAAGAAGGCAGCCAAGAAGACAGCAGCGAAAAAGGCAACCAAGAAGACCGCAAAGAAGAAGTAGTCTTCTTGTCGTAATTCCAAGGCAAGCAAAAAAGCCCGGCATCCCGCCGGGCTTTTTTGCGTCTGTATCCATGTTTCTTGAGAGTCCGAGCACTCCGTTTCGGCTTTCAGGCTTTCATGCGGAGCTGAGAGCCGGCAGCAAGAAGCTGCTTCAGATGCCACTTCTGGTGTTCGGCGTAATCCTCGATGAGGTAGCGAAGCGTCACGGGTGGATCCTGATCAAGGATGCATTTGGTTTCGAGCCGATCTTCGGGGATACGATCTACGACGGCCTTAAGTATTTCGTGCTCTGTGTGCCACCATGCAAGGAGGGTCTCCCAGGGCTGATCAGAATAACCGTGGGCAGAGACCCAGTCATCTTGAGCATACTTCGGCCCGGAATAGGATCCTGCCGTTGAGGCCCGAACAAACCTCTGGCGGTTGTTGGCGGCAGAGTCGAGCAGGTGGCCCACGATCTGTTTGCGTGTCCACCCGCCTTCACGCCAGGGAGTGTCTGCCAACGACTCGGGCAGGGACTGGAGAGCCTTAAGCACCTCGTCCAAATCTGCCCGAAACCTGAACGCAAGCTCGGTCATTTCCCCATCCCAGAAATAATCCCAGGTCCCTGCTCCCGAACCTGGGATCCATGAAGAACCGCTCAGCTCTTCTTTGATTGCTGAATAGCCGCCAAGACCTCTTCGGAATGGACGCGAGGGTCCACTTTGGTCCAGACCTTAACAATCTTTCCGCTGGGATCGATCAGAAAAGTGTTCCGGTTGGCGATCGTCATCTCGCCGAAGTGGCCGAGCGACCCGTACTGATCCACCACCTTGTGGTCAGGATCGGCAAGAAGGTGGAAGGTCAGCCCGTCTTTCGTGCAGAACTGTTTGTGGCTGTCCACCGTATCTACGCTGACACCGAGGATCACCGCGTTCTCGGCTTCGAACTTCGACAGGTCACGCTGAAAGTTATGCGCCTCGACCGTGCAGCCTGGGGTCATGTCCTTCGGATAGAAATACAGGACCACCCATTTGCCGTGATAGCTATCCAGCGAAACCGGCTTGCCTTCCTGCGAAGGCAGCGTAAATGTGGGGGCGTTCTGCCCGGTGGTCGGCATGGATGCATCATCGGCAGCGTGAACCGCCACCTGCGGCGCGAGAAAAGCGAGCGCTGCCACTGCAAAACAGAGAATTGACTTCTTCACCAGTAACCTCCTGTTTGGAAAACCGGGAATCTTTGCTTCAAAAAAACACTTGTTTGACACGCATGGGCAAGCAGAAGTTACGCGCCAGCATTTACAGAGACGCGGCGCAACCTCGGGGGGACGCGCCACGAACGCCAGTATAGTTTCAAAGACCGAAGCCAATTGTCACCAGAGGCGGTGCTGAGTTCCGGCTCAGGCCTCTAGTCGCGATGTGCCTGTCTCGGCTTAGCCACGATTGCAATTTTTGCTTCCGCTGCCCTCTTCAGCAGGGCCTCGCGATCGAATAACAGTGTGCGCGCAGCTTCAACCGAAAGGCAGGTGGCTCCCGCTGCAATCATCGTCTCGATGGTTCTGATCCCGATCACCGGCACATCGAAACGCATGTCCTGATTTGGCTTGGCCACCTTGACCACGGTCAGATGACGCTCGAGTATCGATGCCGGAGAGCCATCCTCCTCTTCCAGCGACTTCATGAGGTGACCAGCGCGCTCGATCGTGGCATCTGTGCCTTCCATGGCTTCCACGGCCACGCACGCCTGAGCCGCGACCACCACGGTCTGGCCGATGTCGAACCCGGCCAGTGCTCGCGCAACGCCCAGCCCGTAGTCGATGTTCTTCAGCTCATCGTCAGTGGGAGCGCGACCGCCGGCTTTCTCTGTCAATGCGCCCTCTTCCGCCAGTAACGGCTCCAGGAACTGCGTTGAACTCATCAGTTCGATGCCCTCGTCGGCCAATACCTTGGCGACGGCTCCGAGCAGCATGTCGGTATTGCGGGTGCGGAGGTTGAGAAGGAGCTTTGCAAGGCGCCAGTCCGGGCGGATGCTGCTGAAGATCTGTTTGTGCTTCACCTGTCCGGCCATCACCGCGGCCTTCACGTCTTCTTTGTGAAAGACCTCAATTAAGCGCGACAATTCACCCAGGGAAAGCCAGTGCACGGTTATCTTCTCGTCTGAAGCCGCGCGGTGGTTGATCTCTGGATCGGTCTCCTCGCTAATAGCCGCAACGGTAACTGCGAAGCCCTGTGCACGCGCAGCGTCGAGAAGGAGGAACGGGAAGCGACCGTTGCCGGCGATGAGACCTAGTTTCATGGGTCTACTTGATCACGCCGCGCTGGCTTTTTTCGATGAAGTCGGCCAGGAGTTTGGCATCGTCGCCTTCGACTTCGCGGATTTTTTCGAGGGCCTGCGTGGTGTTCATCTTAGAGGAAGTCAGGAAACGGAAGGCCTTCTGGAGCGTCTTCAGCCGATCTTCACTGAATCCACGCCGCTGGAGGCCGATCTTGTTGATGCCGAAGGCCCGGTTTTCGCGCTTGGCGGAGGTCAGAGAAAAGGGCAGCACATCCTGCGTCACAATTGTCCCGCCGCCGATGAACGCGTACTTCCCTACCGTGCAGAACTGGTGAACCGGGCTAAATGCGCCCACAGTTGCAAAGTCTTCGATGATCACGTGTCCGGCCAGGGTCGCGGCATTCGCCAGAATGCAGCCACTCCCGACCCGGCAATCGTGGCCGATGTGGACGTAGGCCATCAGGAGGTTTTTCGAACCGACCCGCGTGATGCCGCCGCCTTTCGCTGTGCCGCGGCTAATGGTTACGCACTCACGAATGGTATTTTCGTCGCCCATTTCGGTCTGTGTCGGCTCACCGCCATATTTGAGATCCTGCGGCGCAATGCCGACTGAGCAGAATGGGTAGAACACATTCTTGTTGCCAATCCGTGTATGGCCGTCCAGGACAACGTGAGAAATCAGCCTGCAGTCCTCTCCCAGCACAACGTCCGGCCCGATCGTCGAAAACGGTCCTACCTCACAGGAGTCGGGAACGACGGCTCCCTCGGCAATCACCGCACTGGGATGGATGCTCACTCGCTCACCGTCGTGCTTACAGGCGCTGCCTCCGTCGCGGCCTCAGCCGCATCTCCGTGCGCCTTCCGCTCGCGCTCACGGGTCACCACGGCGCAGGTCAAGGTTGCTTCGCAGGCCAGCTTGCCATCAACGGTCGCGCGGCCTTGAATCTTTCCGGCTCGCGTCCGGAACGACAGCACATCCACTTCGATCCGCAATTGGTCGCCCGGCGTTACCGGACGGCGAAATTTCGCGCGCTCGATCCCGGTGAACACAACCAGCTTCGAGTGCCGATCTTCCAACTCGTGCATCATGATAATTCCGCCGGCCTGCGCCATCGCCTCCACGACCAGCACTCCTGGCATGATCGGATATCCGGGGAAATGCCCCTGAAAGAACGGCTCATTGATGGTCACGTTCTTAATCGCGACCAAGCGCTTCTGAGGTTCGAATTCAGTAATTCGGTCGATCAGCAGGAAGGGATAGCGGTGAGGAAGAAATTCCAGGATCTCCTGGATATCGAACGTCATTCTCTGGCTCCAGAAAGCGCGCGAACGCTGCCCCGCGCTCCCTGAGGATTATAACGAAGCAGGGGTGCCAATCTGAGCCAAGGACAGGAGATAGCCCGAAGCTACTTCTTTACACGCTTGGCGATGGCATTGATATCCCAGTAATCCGGCGGCAGGTCTACGTTGTAGTGCACCTTATCGATGTACATCTGCCGCGCCATCTCTTGGTTATGCACGCGCGTTATCGAGTATGCCGTTGGAAGGCCTTCGACATCGTGGTAATCCGCGTACTCTTCGACCTCAGTGTTCTTGTCCTTGTAGAGCGGATCGCGCCACTGAAAACTGCGGCTCAGAGGAAGATGGGTCTGGACGTCGGTTTGGATTGTGATCGATTCGTTCTGCGGCGAGATCAGCGTTACCTGGTCGGCCATGTGGCGCTCGGCCATACGCTGCCCTTCGTAGACAAGGATGGTTTTGGGGTCCCTCAACCAGACCTTCACCGCAAGTTCGATGGAGTGATCGCGACGCCGAAGGAAGTCATCGACCTGCTCCTGCGGCAAGGCCTTCGCGCCGCGGTAAGTGATTTCGATTCCCTTTCGGCCCTCGTAGAACTGGTAAACGTCTTTGTGCTTGCCGTATTCGAAGCGGTCGCGGTCGGGCCAGACGTGGCAGTCATAGAAGAGAATGGTCCCGGGATCAGGATCGCCGTGATGGAACGCCGCAAGATGACCTTCGCGAACGGTGTTTTTGAGGTTCAGCCACGCATCTCCACCGAGCGCCTTGACCATGGCATTGAGCAGTTCACGAGCTTTGGCCGCGTTCTTCTCGGCTGAAGGATCGATTGCCTGCTGCTGTGGTGCGCTCGCAGCCGATGGTGCGTCGCTCACCTGCGCTCTCATGCAAAGCGGCGTCGCCAATACGAAGATGGCGAGCAAGAGCGAGGTCCCACTTCCGATGTGTCTATCCAAGTTGCGATTACTCCCTATGGCTGTTGTCATCCGACCAGCACCGCTCCGCCATTTACGTTCACCACCTCGCCGGAGATGAATCCTGCCATTGGGGTGCACAGAAACAACACCGGTCCGGCAATTTCCGTTGTCGATGCGACACGTCCAACTGGGATGCCAGCACGGATTTTAGTGCCGAGGAGCGGATCGGCGAGCGTACCGGCGGACATATCAGTTGCCACCCATCCCGGAGCCACACAATTCACAAGGATTCCACGTGGCGCCAGTTCGCTGGACAGGCTCTTGGTGAGACTGATCAGAGCGCCTTTGGTCACGGCGTAGTCGGCATGAAGGGCCTCGCCGCGCTGCCCAGCGGTGGAGCTGATCAGCACGATGTGTCCCTTAGGGCCGTCTTCGGCGGTCGGCGCAGGCCCCTGGAGCTGCATCTGGACAACCGCGGCCTGCACGAGGCCGAAAACAGAATCGAGGTTGATGGCGATCGTGCTGCGCCACTGCTCTTCGGTCATGATCTCGATCGGGGCGTCCTCAGAAGGCCAGACTCCGTGATTGACGACAAGGGCGTCCAATCGCCCGAAGGCCTTGACCGCAGCGCCAACCAATGCTCGCCCATCGGCAGGGGAACTCAGATCCTGCTCGATGGGAACGCATCGGCTGGGTCCGCCACACTCATCCATCAGGGTCAGCGCCAGCTCCTTTGCCTGGCGGTAACTGAATACGACGCGGGCACCCGCGGCCGAAAACAGGCGCACTGTCTCGGCGCCGATTCCGCGTGAGCCTCCGGTAATCAGCGCCACTTTTCCGTCCAATTTCAAGGAAACACCGGTCATAACCTCAACCTATCGCTATCTGCCTCGGTTCGTAAAGCGGCGTCGCATCTCACCAAAAACTGCATCTTCCCTCCTCTGCTTCCGTCCAATAGCCAGCCCATCATGGGCAGAGGGAGCCATCATGGCCACACTCCCAGCATCGGTCGAGGCCAGTCACGCCTTTCCCCCGCGCGTGCAGTCATTTTGCGAATTTTCGCAGGTTCTTATGAAGCTGCAGCGCGCCACTTATCTCGTTGCCTCCACGCTCGACCTCGACTGCCTGCTTGACCGCGTTGTCAATGACCTCGCCACCTCCATCGGCAATGTGGAAGTCGACGTCTGGCTGCGCGACGGGAGATCCGACGATCTCGTCCTGGCAGGAGTTCGGGGCTGCACGAAGCATAAAGTAGGCGCTCGCCTCAAGATTGGCCTTGAAGGCATGGTCGGCCACGCCGCAGCAACCGGGAAGTTACACTACGCACCCGACGTTGCCAAGGACCCTTACTACATCGCTTGCGAGCCTCGTACACGCTCCTCGGTCAGCATCCCGCTGAAGGCAGCTGGTGAGGTCATCGGAGCTCTTTGCATCGAACACTCCCAAATTGACGGATTCTCTGAGGATCAGTTGCAGGTCCTTGAAGCCCTCGCGGGACACATCGCTATTTCCGTCGAGAATGCTCGCTTGTTCAAGAACGAACGTGTCGAGCGCGAGCGCCTGGAGCGCGAACACGCGGACGCCCGCGCGATGCAACGTGCACTTTTCCTGAAGCCACAGCCACTGGTCCCTGGGTTCGCGTTTGAAACTGCCTGGCATCCAGCTGGTGCCGTCGCAGGAGACTGGTTCGACTTCATCGACCTCGGCAATCAGAAATATGGGATTGCACTCGCCGATGTCTCGGGTAAAGGAATGCCTGCGGCGCTGCTCATGTCTGCAACGCGCGCCCTGCTCCGCTCCATTGCGCCGCTCTACTCCTCTCCGGCGGAAACGCTCGAGCACCTCAACCGATCGCTCACGGAAGACTTCCCTACCGGCAAATTCGTCACTATGGTTTACGGCATTCTCGATGCCTCCACTCGCCAGATCAGGATCTCCAGCGCGGCTCACCTTCCTCCTCTTGTCATCAATGGCCACTGCGCCTTTCTTGATCTCGATACCGGGCTGCCTCTTGGGTTAGGGGCATCTTCTTACCCGGAAACAACCGTTACGCTCGGACCTGGCACGAGGCTGCTCTTTTACACCGATGGCATTACGGAGGCCATGAACGCGACCGACGAGGAATACGGCCCCGCGCGGCTGATTGAGCATTTCGTTAAGACAGAAGCTTGCGTAGACAGCCTGATCAGTGAGGTTCAAGGATTTGCAGTTGGATCAGAACACACGGACGATGCTACGGCGCTTCTGATTCGCAGCCGTTGAGCCGAGTCGGGCAACTGCCGCAACGGAAAGCAAGGAATCAACGCCTCTGGATCCTCTCGGGGTGCGGCGGTGGTCTCGTCTGAATTGCTAAGATCGATATAGCTATGGCCTCACTGATTGATGCGATTGACGTAAAGCGGAAGATGTATTTCGAGTTTGAAAACACCCCTTATTACTGTCTGGATGTGGAGGTCTCGACGCCGACGGCACGAGGCGGACAGACGCTGGTTCGACTGAAGATGCGGAATCTGCTGACTCGCGCAGTTTTCGACAAGACCTTCAAAGCAGGCGAGAAGTTCAAAGAACCGGATCTCGAGACCGTTGAAGCGTCTTATCTGTACTCGGATGGCGACGCTTCGCATTTCATGGATCAGGAGTCGTTTGAGCAGATTGAGCTGACGCCCGAAAAGCTGGGAGATGCGCAGCTGTTCCTGACCGAAGGGCTGATCATCAAAATCGACAAGTTCAATGGAAATCCGATCGGGATCCAGCTGCCGGAAAAGGTGGAACTCAAAGTCGCCTATACCGAACCGGGAGCGCGAGGAAATACGGCCAGCGGCGCGGTTACGAAGCACGCGCGGCTGGAAACGGGACTCGAGATCAAAGTGCCGTTCTTCGTGGAAGAAGGGCAAATGGTTAAGGTGTATACCGAGACGCGCGAATTCGCGGGACGGGCGTGAAGAACAGTGGTCAGAGACGGATTTTCCAGCCTTGCTCGTGACCACGTCCATCCGGGTCAGCTTTAAGGCTGAGGCATAGGCAGATCTTCATCAATTTGCGCCGCGCATATCCGTACACTGTTTCCTGATCATGCCTGAAGCCATTCATTTGCCGTTGCTGGCGGTTGTTGCGTTCGTCGCGTCGCTGCTTGCGGCTGTGACCGGGTTTGGCGGCGCTGCTGTGCTGCTGCCGATGCTGGTGCTGGTGTTCGGTGTGCGCGAGGCCATACCGATCCTCACGGTGGCTCAGCTGATTGGTAACGCGAGCCGCGTATGGTTCAACCGAAGCGAACTGGACTGGCGCGTGGTTGGGTGGTTCGCGCTTGGGGGTGTCCCCATGGCGCTTCTGGGAGGGATGCTGTTCGCGCGGGCACCTCTGTCGGCGCTGACGAGAGTACTGGGCGCGTTTCTGATCTTGATCGTCGTGATCCGGCATTTGCCAAAGCTCGAGGGTTTCAGGATTCCTCTGAGGAGCTTTGCGCTGATCGGGGCAGGATCGAGCTTTCTTTCGGCTCTGCTGGGAAGTGTGGGCCCACTGATGGCTCCGTTCTTTCTGGCGTACGGGCTCGTGAAGGGAGCTTATATCGGCACGGAGGCGCTCTCGACCGTGGTGATGCATGTCGCGAAGCTGATTGCGTATCGCCAATCGGCAGTGCTGCCCATGCACGCTGTGGTGAGCGGGCTGGCGCTGGGACCGATTATGGTGGCGGGATCATTCGCCGGGAAGCGTGTTGTGGACCGACTGCCGGAAAAGGTCTTCGTTCGACTCATCGATGTGACATTGATCGCGGCGGGAGTGATGTTTCTGACGCGCTGGGGGAAGGTCTAGCCCGCTGGGATAAGAAGGAGGGGGGTACCCCCATACTCTGCAAAGAAGTCAATTAGAAACAGCGGCTTAGCCATCCATGCAGGCAGTATTTCGTGTAGTTGCAATAACATGGAGCGCAGAATCTGGATTCCAAAGGACTTGGCATAGCGAGATCCGTGCGCAATTGCGTGCGAAACGAATCTGCAGGCCTGGCATTTGCCGAGTGTCTCTATTGTGCTCCAAACGAGCAAATAGACTGCAAACTGTGTGCTGATCATTTTGCCAACAGAATTAGGCGATTGAGAGCATCGGGACGAACTCGCGCATTGACTGCTGCAAAACAGTCAGAAGCACGCGGCGCTGCGATTCAGACTCATTTGAGGTAGGCGCGGACGAGGTCGATGAGATCTTCGGCGAGTTCGGGTGCTATCTGCTCCTTGGCACCGTCGACCAGGTGGAAGCGAATATGAGTTTCGAGGACTTCGCCCATGAGGCCATTGATGCCCCCGCGAACCGCGGCCAGGAGCATCAGTTGTCCTCCACAGTCCTCGTCTGAAGTCAGGAGACGCTCGACTGCATCGAGTTGGCCGCGGAGCCGACGAACCCGCTGGAGCAGCTTGACCTTTTCCCTTTCCTGGAGCGACATGGCAACACCTCATATGGAATCCTTTATACCCATCCCGGGTATAGTTACATACCGTATGGGGGTATGCATACACGATCTTAGCCCATCCCCTCCGGAAAGGCACGATGTACATACTGTTCAAGGATCCTGGCTTCGCTCTCGTTCTCTTTTCGCTGCTGGTCAGCCCCGCCGCAGGACCAAGTGCGAAACATGAATCCCGTTCGGCTTTAGAACGAACGGCGAGCGTGAGTACCGGCCTGACGGCGCAGACGCGAGCTCAAGACGAGCCAGCAGGCGGCGCTACTTCGCCGGCGTCGCCGGCGCATGCTCCCTTGCTGACGATGTTTGAACGCCCGGAGGATGCGCGGTATTGGATTTCAGGCCAGGCAAACGCCATCTTCCAGGGAAGAATTCCTTTCCACTCGCCGTATCAGGGAACGAACAGTTTCCGAAATTCGGCGGAGTACAAAACCTCGATTGTGGAAACCCTGTACACGGCGCTTCGAAGGAACCGGTCGGTACGCTACAACACGGATTTCGTATTCGATTTGGAGTCGGCGGGTGGACGCGGGTTGAGCGAGGCTCTGGGTCTGGCAGGGTTCACGAACCTGGATGTGGTGCGGAATCCGAATCTGGGATCGAAGCCTTACATTGCGCGCTACGGGGTCCACCAGGTGATCGGATTGACGGACAAGAGTTCTGCACAAGGGGCGAACATGTTCTCGCCGGCAAGGGAGGTTCCGGAGCAGCGAATCGAGTTGCGGATCGGCAAGATGACGCTGCCGGATTTTTTTGACGTGAACTCAGCGGGGTCGGACAGTCACTTGCAGTTCATGAACTGGACGGTGGACAACAACGGAGCATGGGATTATGCGGCCGATACCCGGGGATACACGGTGGGAGGAATGGCGGAGTATGACGATCGCATGTGGAGTATCCGCTATGGACTATTCGCCATGCCCACGGTGGCGAACGGTATCGACATGGATTGGGCGTTCAGCAGAGCGCACGCACAGAACGGAGAATTCGAACTGCGCAAAGGCTGGCTGCCGACACGCAAAGGTACCTCGCGCTTGCTGTTCTATGCGAATCGAGCGCATATGGGCAGCTACCGGGAGGCGGTGAGAGCTTACCTGGCGGGTGACGATGCCCGGCCGATGATTACGGCTCATGAGCACCTTGGCGCGTTAAAGTACGGCTTCGGGTACAACGTCGAGCAGGAGTTGACGGCGAATCTGCAGGTGTTTGGGCGTTTCGGATGGAATGAGGGGCAACATGAGTCGTTTGCCTACACCGAGGTGGATCAGACGGTCGAGGCGGGGGCGGACTATACAGGAGCGCGTTGGCGCAGGCCACAAGACAAGGTGGCGATTGCGGCGGTTTCGAATGCGATCAAGCGCGACCACCAGGAGTACTTGCGGCTGGGCGGACTGGGCTTTCTGCTCGGCGATGGAAACCTGAATTACGGGCGAGAGAACATCGTGGAAAGCTACTATACCTGGCACGGGTGGAGAGGTCTCTTCTACTCCGTTGACGTACAACATATCGGCGATCCCGGATACAACAGGGATCGTGGTCCAGCGTGGGTTGGGTCAGTGCGGACGCATGTCGATTTCTGAAATGGCGTGTGATGCCTGTGAGTTCACGCCTGCGATGTGATGTCTCTAACGGTCGCTGAAGCCGGCTTCTGCATTGGATAGTATCCGGGCTGCACAACGGCAGCACGATGCGCGAGGAGACGCTTACCCAATCCAACTCCGGGCCGCTCTATGAAATGGTGAAGCAGCAGTGAGATAGGAAACATAAACGCCATGACAGCAAGCGAGAAAAGCAAGAAGCGGGGCTTGCCGGGCAATGCGACTGCCCAGGGAACATGCATTAAAAGGGCTACGACCGGGGGTATCACGAGCAGATGAACGAGGTAGACCGCGTAAGAGATCTGACCGAGTTTCTGCAGAGGCGCGGCATTCAGCACCATGCGGAAGGGCGTCAACGCAGTGCGGAGATGACCCTTTGAGCAGGTGAGAAGGAAGAGGATCATCGCCATAGCTAAGTCGCCGGTCAGCCAAACAAGGTTGAATCGCCGGATGTTCTCGAGAAGCGGCAGATACGGCACCACAGCCACGGCGATGCAGGCCGCAAGTATGTTGATTCTCTTGTGAAACGCTGCGGCGATGAGCATTCCCAGAACGAACAAATGAAGCTTGATCGGAAGAAAAGACGCCATGGGGAAGCTATTTGCGAAGGGCGAAAAAATCTGATCGCAAAGTATGGCAGCCAGAAGAGAAGCTATTGCCATTGCTGTGTACCCGAAGCGAAGAATGAGCAGGATCAGGATCGGGAACACAATGTAGAACTGAATCTCGAGACCGACGGTCCAATCGGGAAGCCCCGAGTGATAGCAGTACTTCGGTAGAACACCGAAGGCGAAGGTCAAGTGCAGAACGAGATTGGTCCACGACACATCCCGGAAGATCTCCATGAACACCCAGGCATGGTGGGTGATATAGAGAGTGGCTTTCTCGAGCAAGGGCTGTTCCAAAAAGGAAACGAGCAGCAACACGTAATAGAGGGGTGCGATGCGGAAAAAGCGTCGGACAAAAAACTGAATGAAGTAAAAGCGCTTGGTCGCAGACGGGTCCGATACCGGCTGTAACTCGCGACGCCGTTCGTACTGATGAATCAAAACGAAGCCTGAGAGCAGAAAAAACAGATCAAGCGTTGGACCGCCCGAACGGATGATCGCCGGCCGGATGCCAGTCAGATTCCCCACGTGGTAGAGGACGACGCATAAAGCTGCCATCCCCCGGAGGCCTGCCAATTCTGTCAGGTAAGTCTCAGCCTTCATCGATGCTCATTTCCTGTTGGCAGAACCAAGGGGTCTGGAACGGAGAAATTGACGTACTCAGGGACGCGAAAGGTTACTGTATCGTTGGTCCGCGAACAGGTCTATGGCTGAGAGGTAATAACACCGAGTTACCGTTGTGACGGCGAAGGGATGAATGGGTCTTTACATGCGATCGAGGATCTATCGGTCGAGTTGAATTTCGTACCGGTCTGAGAGCACTCTTCATCTAAAAGAATCGACAAAGGATTGCAGTTATCGTGAGATCCAGCGGGCTTGAGACAGCGTGCGGAGGTTTTTCAATCGGAGGCTCACCGACCGCTCGAGCAATGGCGAAAAGCAACAAGCCCAGCAAGCGATTCGCTCTGCATCGAAGTTGATTTCGATCGTTACCTGGCGTGCTCGCCTGGTTTTCGTACGACTTTCGTAACCCCTATCGTGTTTGCGTTGGAGAAGATCCCTGCGGGCGGAGGAGCCCTGAAAGATCTTCGATTCTTTCATCGAGGAGATGCAGTTTTCGCGAGAGCCCCTGAATCTCCAGTTCGGCGCGGCGGTTCACTTCAAAATCGAGTTCGCTTCGGACGCGATCTTTTGTGTCCTGCCGATTTTGACTCATCATAATGACGGGCGCCTGAATGGCGGCAAGCATGGAGAGGAAGAGGTTGAGGAGAATGAAGGGATAGGGGTCCCAGGCATTGTGGCCGAGAATCACGTTTGCCGATGTGTAAACGGTGAGGACCACGGCGAAGGCGATGATGAATGTCCAGGACCCGCCGAAACCGGCGACCGCATCGGCTATGCGTTCGCCAGTTGTTTCCTGCTTCTCGATGATCTCGTTCGGACTTCGGTTCGATCGCAACCGCACAAGTTGATGAGCAGCATGGTACTGGTGAGCGAGCGTCGTGAGCAGGTCCATGCCCGCATCGGGCTTACGAATCATGAGGGTCTGAATGTCGTCGCGGGAGATTTCGAGACAGACGGATTCCTCGAGCGCGGTGGCGTTTGTCTGATGAGGAGTTTGTTCGAGCATGGAGGCGAATCCGAAGAACTCGCCGGGGCCGGGCTCATCGACTGTGACTTCCTGATGGTCTTCGTCGATGGTCGTGACGCGGGCCCTACCAGTGACAGTGACATAAGCGAGGCCAACATCCCCGGCCTTGTAGATGCGCTGACGGGGGGCATAGTTCTTGATGTCGACCTGAGAGGCAAGGACAGCGATCTCGTCGTCGTCGAGAAGCGAGAATAGAGGAACGGTCTTGAGCACTTCCGGTTTGCAACTCATGGATTTCTCCCTTGTAGTGGCAGGGTGGGGTCGCTGAATGCGGATTTTATTGGAGGAGAGGCATGGCGGAGCGGGAAATCTATTTCGTAGCCAAATTGGCAGCCGATTTTGGGGCTGGCGATGTGGGCTCCGCCAAGGAGTGCGAAGGTAATGCTCGAGCGGTTGTTAAGCGCATAGGCCCCACCTGCGAGCGCCTGTAGCTGATTCTTGCCCAGGCCGTTCTTGTCGGCGACTCCGCCGAAGAGTTCTGAGCCGAGAGTCAGACGCTGCGTGTAATCGTGCTGGAGAGCGAGGCCCCCGGTGTAGACGTGGCCTCGCGTTGTCTGAATCCCGAGCACTCCCGTGCTCGTGTTGCCGGCAAAGAGGTATCCGAAATTGAAGTCGAGGCGAGTCTTATCGGAAAAGGGCTCTTGCAGGATTGCGTTAAGCCAGTAGTCGTTGAGGCCGGAGCCAAGACCCTGCGCCTCGTCGCCGGTGGGGAACTCGACATAGAAGCTGGCGGAAACGGCAGGAAGGCTTCGCGGATGAGCGGCCTTGTGGAAATTCCATTTAATGCCCATATCGGCATCGCCATTTCCGGAGGAAGCCTGAGAGCCAGAGGCGCGAGAGATGTACAGATAGGGAATATCAAAGTCGAGTTCGAGATTGCGGGGGAGGCCGTAGTTGGCCTTGAAGTTGGCTGTGTTCTGGCGGAGGTCGGGATACTGAGCAGACTGAAGGGCGTCAATTTCGTTGTAAATCTCGAAATGCAGAGTGCCAAGGTCGGTGACGTCCGCATTATCGGTATAGAAGGGCATCTGGGCAGAGATCAGCCCTGTAGAGCTTAGGAATACTGCCAATAGGAAAAGCCGCAGGGGAAGTTGCATGCAGGTTGAGAACTACTATACCGGGAGGTCCACGGCGCAAGACGTCAATGTGAGGTGAAACGGGATCGCGAAATGCTCCGCGATGGCTCCGGGAGCGGGTTCCCGGAGCGGTGAAGGACGTGGCTACACTTACAATATTGTTGATTCGAGAGGGAGAGTGTTGATTGAGTTCGGATGTCGATCCGTGCGTTCTGGTGTACGACGTGGGAGGAAGTCATATCTCAGCGGCAGTTTGCCGCAAGCGGGGCTACCAGCTTGGCGAGGTAGTGCGAGCAAACCTTCCTGAAGAGCAGACGAGCGATGCGTTCCTCGAGGTGTTGCGATCTCTGGGCGTGAAGGCGATGGAAGGAGCCAGGGTTGAGGGAGCGGAGTTCGCGATGCCGGGGCCTTTCGATTACGAGAGGGGCATCAGTTGGATGGAACACAAGATGCCGTATCTCTACGGAGTGCATGTCAGCGAAGGCCTGGCTGCGCGCTTTGGCTGGAAACCGGAGCAGGTTCGATTTCTGAACGATGCTGCGGCATATCTCTTGGGTGAGGTTGGTGCAGGGGCCGCACAGGGCGTACAGCGCGTGGTGTGCTTCACGCTGGGCACGGGCGTGGGATCGGGCTTTGCGGTCGATGGGCGCGTGGTGACCGAAGGCAAGGGAGTACCCGCAGGGGGCGAGATCTGGAATGCGCCCTACGAGGGCGGGATTGTCGAGGATCAGATTTCGACACGCGCGCTGAAGAGGGCCTATGCGGAGCGCAAGGGGCAGGAGCGCGAGGTCGCATCGATAGCGCACTATGCGATGGGAGGCGATCCGGATGCGGTTGCGGTCTTTCATGGATTCGGGAAGACGCTGGGGATTGCGATCAGGAAGCTGCTGGCTGACTTTGCGCCGGATGTGGTGGTGCTAGGCGGCGGGATTTCGCGGTCGGCGGCGCTGTTTCTCGATGATGTAAAGGCGGAACTGGCGGGCACACAGATTGAGGTTCGGATCGCCGAGTTGGGGGATAATGCTCCGCTAGCGGGAGCGGGCGTGGCGTGGTTTCGGAGTGTCTAGATCTTGATCTGAGTACTAGTGCACAGGAGCGGGCGGCTGTTGTTTCGCGTCGGGGGGCAAGCTGTAGATCACCTCGCCGGGGCGGGCGTAGTGGAGCTTCTCGCGCGCCTCGTGTTCGATCGCATCGGGGTCGTTCTTGAGCCGGTCAACGTGCTGCTTGAGGCGGGAGTTTTCGTCCTGAAGCTGCTGGATCTCGTTTTTGAGCTGTTTCTCCTGACTGCGCTGGCCGTACCAGGTGGATAAGCCATGACGACCGTTGACGACACTCCAGGCGAAGGCGAGGGCAAGAGCGACAGCGAAGACTGTGCCCGCTGGACGCCAGCCCTGCTGGAGCCATTGAATGACCCGCTGAGGCAACGGAAGCGGCTCTTTGGCCGCTTCCTTTTTTGGACTGAACAGATTTGGGTGCTGCATTTGGCCTCGGTTTAACCCTGGACGAATTTCTCTGCGGCGGAACGGAGGGCGACCATGTCTTTCTCGTCGCGAGCCTCGGTGTAAGCCCGCACTACCGGTTCGGTGCCGGAGAGGCGGAAGCACACCCACGATCCGTCATCGAGGATCAGCTTGAGCCCGTCGGTGCGCACGACCTGCGTGACCTTGCGTCCGCCGAGCTCGGTTGGATCCTTCTTCAATTCTTCAGTGAATGCGGCTTTGCGCTGCGGGGTCAAGTGGAAGTTCTCGCGAACTGGGTAGTAGGAACCAACCTTGGCAAACAGCTCCTTGAGCTGGCGGCCGATGCTCTTGCCCCGTGCAGCCACCATTTCGGTGACGAGGAGGCCTGCGATAATGCCGTCTTTCTCGGGGACGTGGCCGCGGATGGTGAGGCCGGCTGACTCTTCGCCTCCGATGGCGATCTTGTCGGCGATGATGAGTTCGCCGATGTACTTGAAGCCGACAGGAGTCTCGAAAAGCGGGACCTTGTGGTGGTCGGCGAGGGCGTTGATGAGATTGGTGGTGGCGACGCTCTTGGCTACCCCGTTTTTCCACCCGCGGGTTTCGACCAGGTAGTCGAAGAGGAGCGCGATGACGTAGTTGGGCTGGATGAACGTGCCGTCTTCGTCGACGATGCCGAAGCGGTCGGCGTCTCCGTCGGTGGCAATGCCAATCTTCGCGCCGAACTCTTTCATCTTCTTCTTGCAGTCGCCAAGGAGATGATCGTCGGGCTCGGGGGCGTGACCTCCAAAGAGGACGTCGCGGTAGTCGTGTACCGTGGCAACTTCGACGCCAGCCTCGCGAAGCAAGTGGCAGCTATATCCGCGGCCTGCTCCCCAGAAGGGATCGAAGACAACCTTGATGTGGGACTTGGCGATGGCTTTGAGGTCGACCAGTTCGCCGAGACGGTGAAGGAAGCCGGGCTTCACGTCTGCCGTTTCAAAGCCGGCGGCCGGAGGGTCGGCGTTAGGGATCTTGCCTTCGGTGTTGGCATTGATGGCGGCTTCAATCTGTTTCGTGACTTCGGGCAGCGCGGGGGCGCCATCGTGGGTGGAGAACTTGATGCCGTTGTACTCCGGCGGATTGTGGGAAGCGGTGAAGTTGATGGCTCCGGAAGTTTTGAGGGCGCGGACGGCTTGCGAGATTGCGGGCGTCGGGGCGGCTTCAGGAATAACGATCGGAGTGATGCCGGCGCCGGCGAGGATCTTTGCGGTTTCAGCGACAAACGATTCGCCGAGAAAGCGGGGATCACGGCCCACGAGAACGCGGTGGGGCTGCGGCTGAGTCTTGACGTAGGCGGCGATGCCTGCAACAGCGAGGCGGATGTTGGCCAACGTAAATTCGTCGGCAACGATGGCCCTCCAGCCGGAGGTGCCAAATTTGATCACGGAACTCATGGAAGCTTTCTCCTGGGCGGCTCAAGGCCGTGTAGCATGCGAACACTAAGATGCAAGCCGCAAGCAACATACTGCAACACGGGAGTGAAGTCGGCAAGTTCAGGGCGGACGAATGGCACGGCAGCTAGACGGTTACGTTGGGTCGGTGATTTTGATTCGCGGGGTGAAAATTGTGATCGGGCGGGACGGGCTTTGTCCGTACACTGACGGTACACACTGCACTGCACGACGAACCGGGAGAACGAAATGAGCGAGGCGACACACACATCGGGCCCGCAGGCACGGATTGTTCTTACAACGGAGAGCACTCTTGAGGAAGCGAACAAGCTGGGGCGCACACTGGTCGAGGAACGGTTGGTGGCGTGCGCAACACTTCTTCCCGTTGTGCAGTCGATTTATCACTGGAACGAGCAGATCCAGTCAGCACCGGAGACTATGGTGCTGCTGAAGACAAGCACGCACCTGTTGGAGGCGCTGGAGAAAAGGCTTAAGGAACTGCACAGTTATCGTGTGCCGGAGTTCCTGGTGGTGCCGGTGGAGAGCGGAAGCGCGGCGTATCTTGAATGGCTGTTCGGTACCCTGGCGAAGTAGCCTGCCAGGGCTTCTATTCGGATTTCAGCTGCGGCTACGAGCGAGAGTTTGAGGATGGATTCCTGGATTCCGCTTCGCTTCAACCTGGAGCTCGCTTGATGGCCTCCCTCGGGAGGATCTGGCAGACGCTTTTAACTGCACACCTTCGCAGCGATGAAAGGAAATCAGCGGCAATTGTGCTTTGGCCTGCCGGAATCAGACTCTAACAGTCTGGTATTCTGAGCATCGGTCGTGATGCGCTGGTTATTCATCGCGCTTGTGGTTTCTTTGGGTGGACTGCTACTGGCGGCCGCGGGTGTAGCCCGCCATGTTTGGCTTCACCGTAAGAAGGTAAAAGCGAGCCAGCGCCAGAGCGATGTAGTTGTACTTGGGATTCCTGAAGAAGCAGATTCAGAGTCAGAAGTTTAAGGAAGAAACGTGGAAAACCAACTCTCGAAGCCGCTGGCTTCAGAAATCGCGAATTCTGCCGTCTCGAGTGGGTTGCGCGGCGCGGGCATGATTGTGGCAGGAAGTGCGCTGGTTGCTGTCTGCTCGCACATTGCCCTGCCGCTCTGGTTCACCCCTGTTCCGTTGACCCTACAGCCGTTTGCCGTCCTTCTTCTGGGAATGCTGATGGGGCCCCGCCTTGCGGCTGCAACCCTGGGAGCCTACCTGTTGGAAGGCGCGGCCGGATTGCCCGTGTTTGCGCCCGGATTCGCTCTGGGTGCAGGAATGGCTCATTTGATGGGGCCTACAGGGGGGTACCTCATGTCGTATCCGGCAGCAGCTGCATTGGTGAGCTGGCTGCGGGCGCGATTGGATCGCGGGTTTGCAGGAGCAGCACTTAGTGCAGCAGCGGGAGATGCTTTGATTCTGCTGTGCGGGTTTGTTTGGCTGGCGACATGGACTCATGCAGCAATCGGATCAGCCTTCGCACTTGCGGTGCTTCCCTTTCTGCCGGGTGAGGCACTGAAGGTGGCTGCGGCCGCGGGAATTGCGCGCGGTCTGAATCGCATTCGGCGGCAAAGCTAAGCCCTAACTGAAGAGGGACCTACGGCACGGTAGTTCGTTGAAAGGATTGTTGTCTCAAGTGAGCACCAAGAGTTCTGAATCAGCAGTTTCCAATCCAGTCCGGGAGATTTCGATTGCGCACAGTCCGGATTCGGATGATGCATTTATGTTTTATGGCCTGGCGACGAACAAGATTCGGGTGCCAGGGTACAAGTTCACACACACCTTGACGGACATCGAGACGCTGAACCGGAAGGCGCTGAACGAGGCGTTCTATGACGTTACGGCGATCAGCTTCCACGCATATCCGTATCTTCAGGACAACTACACGCTGATGGGGTGCGGCGGCAGCGTGGGCGAAGGCTACGGGCCGATGGTTGTGGCGACGCGGCAGATTTCACCGGAGAATCTGCGGCGCATCAAGGTGGCAGTGCCAGGAACGCTTACGACTGCGTACCTGGCATTGAAGATTTTCGATCCGGAAATTGAAACCGAGGTTGTGCCGTTCGATCAGATCATTCCCCAAGTGCTGGCGGGCAAGTATGAAGCTGGGCTGATTATCCACGAGGGGCAACTGACGTACAACCGCAGCGGACTGAACAAGGTCATCGACCTGGGCGTATGGTGGCGCGAGACAACGAAGCTGGTGCTTCCCCTGGGTGGAAATGCAATTCGGCGATCACTGGGAGCCGAGCAGCACAGGATTATCTCGAAGGCCTTGCGGGACAGCATTCAGCATGCATTGGAACATCGAGACCAGGCGCTCGAGTACGCGATGCAGTTTGCGCGCGATCTGGATACGAGCCTTGCAAGCCGCTTTGTGAGCATGTATGTGAACGAGCGGACGCTGGATTATGGAGCGGACGGGCGCGAAGCAATCCGAAAGCTGCTGGAGATGGGACACGAGCGCGGGATCATCCCAATGGAGCCGAAGGTCGAGTTCGTGGATTGAATGAGATAGGTCGTGTGAGACGAGATCCGGGGCACCTGCCCCGGATTTTCGTTTGTGAGCGTATTCCGACTTGATGTGCGACGACTATAGGGTCCTTTGAACCCTGCCGATAAACAAAAAGGGGCCGAGGGTTACGATGCTTCTGAGCCGGGATGAACTCATCACCACGCTCTTTCGAGAAACAGATCGCGCGCAGCGGTTCAAGACAGCGCTGGCATTGATCCTGTGCGGGATCGACGGATGGAAGAGCTGGATTGCAAAGGTCTCAGAAGATACAGTGAGGGCGGCCGACGAGGAGATTGCCGAGCGGATTGCGGGTGTGTTCCGTTGTTGCGATCTGCTGGGCCGGTATGGTGACGGAGAATTTGCGCTGATCTTGCCGGGATGCAACAGCTTCAGCGCGGTTGGAATGGCAGGACGTTTGAGGCAGGAAGTGTTCGGTTCTAAATTCTTCAGCGGGAGTGAAGCGATGTTATTCGAGGCAAGCTTTGGTGTCGCGGGGAGTGGCGGCCGGTCGCCGCTGGTGGTTCTTCGCAACGCGGAGAATGCCTTGATCGAAGCAAGGATGCGGAGACCGGGGCCGATTGTGCGCTCGTCGTACGCGGCGGAGCCGGATCCGGCATCATTTCAGATGCCGGTGATGGAAGATGAAGTGCTGCCCTGGTGAGCGCCTAGAGAACCTCGGATTGGCTTGCCGGCGAAACGGGCGCAAGGAACTCCTGAAAGACATCGTTCGAGAGCAGTCTGCCTTGCGGAGTAAGGCGGACGGTTTGGTTGTCGCTGATGAGAAGGTGGCGAGCAGCAAGCTGGCTGGCGGTTTCGAGGGAATGCGCAACCTGGAAGTTGCCGAATTCGCGATGAAGTGCGGGGACCGACACACCGCTGTTCATGCGAAGCCCGAGGAACCAGGCTTCTTCAAGCTGACGATCAGGGGAGAGCCATGAGGTTTCGGGAAGCTCAGAACCGGAGAGATAGGCGTTGAGGTCGGACGCGGTCGTGAAGCGGAGCGCAAATCCGGAATTGCCTGTTTCGGATGATGAAGCGGACTGGCGCAGCATGGACGACGAATCGAGCCCGAGGCCAAGATAGGGACGCCGCTGCCAGTAGCGAAGATTGTGGCACGACTCGAAACCGGGACGGGCGAAGTTGGAAATTTCGTACTGTGCCAGGCCAACGGAACGGAGAGCGTCAATCGCGTACTCGTACATTCGAGCAATGGTGTCGTCGTTGGGCACGACACTCGCGTGATAGCGTCCGCCACCGGATAGCAGTTCCCTGCCCAGTCGCGAGTCATCATCGACCTCGAGCATGTAGATGCTGGCGTGGGGAACCCCGGTGGCAATCAGAACCGATATTGATTCCTGCCATGAGGCAAAGGTCTGGCCGGGCAGTCCGGCGATGAGATCAATGTTGATGTTGGCAATTCCTGCAGTGCGAAGACGATCGAGGTCGTTGAGGACGATGGCGCGGGAATGAAGGCGCCCGCTCTGACTCGCTTCACGATCAATAAAGGACTGGACGCCGAGGCTTACGCGGTTGACTCCCGCACGAATGAACGCCGATAGGGTTTCGTTTGAGAGCTGGCCAGGGGCGCACTCAACGGTGATCTCAACCCCGGGGTCGATAGAGAACTCAGCATGAATGGCAGCAAAGAGCCGATCGATAAGCTCGGGCTCGAGGAGGCTGGGGGTTCCGCCGCCAAGATAGATGGTGTCTACGACTTCGGGAAGGTGCGCGCCGATGTTTTCGCTCCGCTTACGGGCGTCGCGCATCTCAGTGATGAGGCGTTGCATGTATCGCGCGTGTTCATGCGCGGGGAACACGCCGGACGCAAAGTTGCAGTAAGTACACTTCGACCGACAGAACGGGATGGAGATATAAAGGCCGAGCTGGTCGTTATGGGTTACTGCCATAGCTTAATTCTTTCATGCCCGAAGGAGCGGCGGGATTGGCTGGCCGGGGGCGCGGGTAAGTAAGCCCGGGTTGATAAGGAGACATTTTTGAAGGCCTCGCCGTCGCTTGCTATCTCTCTTTTTCAGATGTTTCTGTGCCTTGCTCATTGGTTCATGTACGAAACGTGGGTCAGCTTTTGGGCGCCGATGAGCCACACGTCTGTTCTTGCGCTAAGAATCGGGATGGCAGCACTGTCTGTGGCTTTTATTCCAGCTTCGCTGCTGAGCTTCCGGTTCTGGAACCCGGCGGTTCGCTTGTTCTACCGGGCGACGGCGCTGTGGATGGGGCTGGCGAATTTTCTCTTTGTGGCTGCGTGGCTGGCTTGGTTTGCGGATGTAATGCTGCGGTTGACCGTACCAGCAGCGACGCGGACGGCAGATCGGCCGTATATCGCGGCTGTGTTGCTGGCTGTGTCGATTGCGACGGCAGTGTTGGGACTAATCAACGCACGGATGTTGCGCGTCCGGACAGTAAGCGTGAAGTTGCCGCGGCTGCCGGAGAAATGGAGTGGACGGCACGCTCTGCTTATCTCTGATATGCACCTTGGGCATGTAAACGGGGCCAAGTTTGCGGAGCGGGTGACGGCGAAAGCCCGGGAGCTGAAACCAGAGATCATTTTCATCGCTGGAGATTTGTTCGATGGCAGCAAGGTGAATCCGGCTGAAATGGTTGCACCGCTCAGGGAGATGAGGCCACCCTGCGGGGTGTTCTTTGTGGGTGGCAACCATGAAGAGTTTGGTGGAGCAGCAAAGTTCGAAGAAGCAGTGCGCGCGGTGGGAATTCGCGTATTGCATAACGAAGCAGTAAATGTCGATGGGGTCTGGGTTGTAGGAGTGCCATATCGGTCGGGAACGTATTCCCTGGATATGCGGGAGTTCCTGGAAGACCTTAAGCTCAAGGATGGCCAGCCCAGCATCCTGCTGAGCCATGTGCCCAACCGACTAGAGATTGCGGAGCACGCGGGAGTGAGCCTGCAGCTTTCCGGACACACGCACGGAGGAGGGCAGGTGTTTCCATTCAATTTCATTACGCGGCGGGCATTCGGCAAATTTACCCATGGGCTGAACCAGTTCGGCGAGATGCAGGTTTATACATCGAGCGGTGCGGGAACCTGGGGAGCGCCGATGCGGGTCGGCACGATTCCCGAGATCGTGTTGCTCACGTTCGCTTCGACGTGATTTGATAATCCTTCCTCTTGAAGAGAATGCTGGTTCGACTTGAAAGGGCAAGGATGATGATCTCCATAAGAAAACGCTTTCATGTTCTTGGTGCTGCCTTTTGCCTGCTGGCGGGCGCGGCTGGTGCACAGCCAAAGAATTCTGATGCGCACGCGGAGGCGCAGAAGACGCTTGAGTTTCCGACCGTGCTGTATGGCGCGGCTTACTACAACGAATACGAGCCCGGAGACCAGGAAGCGCGGCTGACGAAGGATGTCGAGCTGATGAAGGCGGCAGGGCTGAACGTGGTGAGGATGGGCGAGTCGACGTGGAGCCTGTGGGAGCCCGAAGACGGGAGGTTTGAGTATGCGTGGATGGACCACATCGTGGACGCGATGGGCAAGGCGGGAATCAAGGTGATTCTCGGGACACCGACATATTCAATTCCTGCGTGGATGGCTCACCAGCACCCGGAGATTCTTGCGGACCGGATTCCGCCGGGGCAATTCGGGGGGAAGGCTGTCCCGGGAACGTATGGCATGCGGCAGAACATGGATACGGATTCGCCGGCATACCGTTTTTATGCGGAGAGGCTGATCCGGCATATTGTGGCGCATTACAAGGACAACCCAACGGTGATCGGATGGCAGCTCGACAACGAGACGGCGAGTTATGACGCGGCGAACCGGGATGTGTTCATTGGGTTCCAGCACTATCTCGAGAAGAAGTTTGTTACGCCGGAAGCTCTGAGCAAAGCGTGGTTCCTCAATTACTGGGGCGAGAATCTGCACACCTGGGAGGACCTGCCCACCCGTGAAGGCGCGCAGAGCACGGGCTACAAACTGGAGTGGTCGCGCTGGAGCCAGATGCGGGTCACGGATTTTCTTCAGTGGCAAGCGGCACTGGTGAGAGAGTGCGCTGCACCGCGACAGTTCGTAACGACGGACTACGGCGGCATGATGAAGCGCGATGTGAATGAGAATGCCATTGCTGACTCGCTGGACGTGGTGGCGGATAACATCTATCACTTTGTCCCGCAGGATCGCTTCGACGGCGCGACGCAGTCGATCCAGGGGGATTTTTCACGATCGCTGAAACATGCGAATTACCTGGTAACGGAGACGAATGCGCAGTCGACGGATTGGACTTCGTCGTACCAATATCCGCCGTATGACGGACAGTTAAGGCAGAACGTGTACACGCATCTGTCGAATGGCGCGAACATGGTGGAGTACTGGCACTGGGCTTCGATCCATGGAAATCAGGAGACGTACTGGAAGGGGATCCTTTCCCACGATCTGGAGCCAAACCGCGTGTATGCGGAGTTCTCGAAGACGGCGCATGAGTTGGAAAATATAGGGCCGCATCTTGTGGGACTGAAGATCAAAAATGATGTGGCGATTTTGTGGAGCAGGGATTCAGCGAACGGGATCAGCTTCATGCCGTTCACATCGTCAGGGCCACAGTGGAGCTTTGCAGGGCCGCCGGCGGACTATTCGTCGCTGGTGCAGCAGATTCATCGGGCTCTGTACGAGATGAACGTGGGGACGGATTTTGTGTTCCCGGAGACGGCAGATTTTTCGGCGTATAAAGTGCTGATTGTTCCGGCACTTTACATCGCAGATGATGCCTTGCTGCAGCGAATTTCGGATTACGTAAAGAATGGCGGCCACGTGCTGATGACGTTCAAAAGCGGGTTTGCCAATGAGAATTCGGCAGTACGGTGGATGCGCGCACCTGGTCCGCTGCGCGAGGCTGCCGGGTTCAGCTATCAGGAATTCTCGAATCTTGAGAAGCCGCTGGCTCTGAAAGGCGATCCATATCATGCCGGCGCGGAGAACAAGGTGAGCTACTGGGCGGAGTTTCTGATGCCCGAGCACGCAAAGGCAGTGGCGTACTACGATCATCCGTTCTTCGGGAAGTGGCCGGCGATTACGGAGAACCAGTTTGGATCGGGAACGCTGCTGTATGAGGGAACCTATCTATCGGAATCGCTGCAGAAAGCGGTTCTCAGGCAGTCACTTGCAGCGGTGGGGCTGATGGGAGCGGATCAGCAGCTGGCGTCGGGTGTGCACGTAACGCACGGGGAAAATCGCATGGGCAAGCGAATTCACTACTACTTCAACTACTCGGCGGCTGAGGTCAGGCCGGCGTACTCGCATGAAGCGGGAACCAATCTGCTCGACGGGAAGGCGGTCGCGAAAGGCGGAGTATTGATCATCGGGCCGTGGGATGTGGCGATCGTCGAAGAGAAGTAGAATCGGCGATCGGAACACCCGAGGGTTGGCGCACGATTCTGGGTGGCAGAGTAAAGACGGCCTATTCTACACCCGTTTCGGGTCGGCTCGGCCGCGCCGAAATGCGCGGTTCAACCCACTGAAAGGAATGCCTTTACGGTCAGGTAATTCTCGCTTGGCTTGCGTGTTGCACGTACAACCTCGCAGCAAATCGGCGGCATCCCACGATGTCAGCCAGCGTTACGTACGCGTAAGAGGTGCAGCGCGGCTAAGGAGCAGTTGCATGGCGAACACACAAGGCTCACAAGGGACAGGTTCAAGCAGTGGAATGAAAAGCGACCGCGACCGCAACATGACACAGCAGAGTGGCAGTGCCCAGCACTCGGAGCAGAGTGGACGGATGAGCGACGCAAATGAGCGTGCGGGAAGTCAGCGCAGCAGCACACAGCAGTCGGGCAGCGGCAGCAACAAGGGGCAGCAGTCCGGCAGCGGAAGCAGCAATCCCAACCCATCGAAGGGAAATACGGGCACGAGCGGTGGGCAATATTCCGGAGGATCAGGCGGCACCGGAGGCAACGACCGCTAATCGGAGCGTAAACGCCGCCATGTGACGGCGATTCCAAGGTGCATCTCAGAAGGCCCACGTCGGAACAGGAAACGTGGGCCTTTTTGCGCCTGGGTATTCCTGCGCCCGGGAGTATTAGAGGGCAAGGAGTCGACGTGCATACGTCACATGCAGAGATTGCACGATTTGGCTATGATCTGTGTCCGGGAGGATGGGTAAGGTGCAAATCCTCCTCGAGAACTCAGCATGAGCGATTCTTCCCCTTCAGAGAAGTCGCACTCCGTCCGGACCCGGTTGCGCGGCGTCGATCTACTCTTCAATTCGCGGCTAAACAAAGGAACTGCTTTCACCGAGAGGGAGCGGGATGTCTTTGGATTGCACGGGTTGCTCCCTCCGCACGTGGGCACACTGAAAGATCAGCGTGAGCGGCGGAAGCGCGTTCTGGATTCGCGGGATACGGCATTCGGCAAGTACAGCAACATGCGCGATCTGCAGGACAACAACGAGACGCTGTTCTATTCCATGATCGAGCACTATACGGAGGAACTGCTGCCGGTTGTCTATACACCCGCAGTGGGCGAAGGGTGCCAGCGGTTCTCTGAGATCTGGCGCAGGCCGCGCGGGCTGTTTATCAGCTATCCGAACCGCGACAGGATCGATCAGATCCTCGCGGACAAGCGCTATGACGATGTGCGATGCATCGTGGTGAGCGACGGCGAACGAATCTTGGGGCTGGGCGACCAAGGCGCAGGCGGGATGGGAATTCCAATTGGAAAGATGGCGCTTTACACGGCTCTGGGAGGCATTCCGCCGGAGCATTGCCTGCCGATCCTTCTGGATGCGGGAACGGATAACGAAACGCTGCTGCACGATCCGATCTATATCGGCTGGCAGCATCACCGTGTGCGCGGACAAGACTACGACGACTTTGTGGATGCGTTCGTCACAGCGATTGAGAAGCGGTGGCCGCACATCCTGCTGCAATGGGAGGATTTCGCAGGTGTGAATGCGGCGCGTTTGCTGGAGCGCTATCGCAATCGCCTTTGCACCTTCAATGACGACATCCAGGGGACAGCTGCTGTGACCACGGCGACACTGCTGGCCGCGGTGCATGCAACCGGTGTGCCCCTGTCACACCAGACGATTGCCATGTTTGGAGCCGGAGCGGCGGGAATCGGCATTATCGAATTACTAGTTGCGGCAATGAAAGAAGAGGGGCTGAGCGAGAAACAGGCGCTGAGCAGGATCTACGCCTTCAACCGCTACGGCTTGCTGATAGAAGGCGCGCGTGGAATCAAAGAGAGTCAGCAGCATCTCGTGCGCAAGCGGGCCGACATCGCAGATTGGACGCTTGAGGGGGGCCAAGATGTCTCGCTGCTGGACGTGGTGCGTAATGCGAGGGTGACGGTGCTGGCAGGTGTTTCCGCGCAGGCCGGGGCTTTCAGCGAAGAGATTGTGCGGGAGATGGCGCGTCACACCGCACGGCCGATCATCTTCCCGCTGTCGAATCCAAGCTCAAAGGCAGAGGCTACGCCCCACGACCTTCTCAAGTGGACAGACGGCCGAGCCCTGGTGGGCACGGGAAGTCCGTTTCCTCCGATTGAAATCAATGGCAAGAAGGTGCGGGTGTCGCAAGTGAACAACTCGTTCATCTTCCCTGGGCTGGCGCTTGGCATACTTGTATCGAATGCCCGGCGGGTGACGGACGGAATGATCATGACGGCTGCGAAGGCCCTCGCGGGGCTCTCACCCTCGCGCGGCGACCAAGATGCGCCGCTGCTGTCCCCGATCGGGGAGTCGCGACAAGTTGCAATCGTGGTTGCTGACGCGGTGGCCCGCCAGGCAGTGGCTGAAGGCGTCGCCCAGGTTCAAGAAGACGCGAAGATGGGGGACCGGATTCGCGAATACGTATGGAACCCGGTTTATGTACCGTACGAGTTAGTTGAGCTGTCTCGCTCAACCGATCTCGGCTGATTGAAGCGCTGCAAACCACCGCACGCGAGCGGCCTTTGTTGGTAGTATGGTGGGCGGCCAAGATTAAACGTTTTACTGACGAGGGAACTATGAAGCGCACAGCCTTGCGTGCCGGAATTCCGGCGATGCTGCTTTTCTGTCTTACCTGCTCGACACAGTTCGGAGTTGCTCAGCGTCCGCAGCAGAAGCCACATCCCACGGGACCGTGGATGAACACTAGCCTTTCGCCGGATGAGCGCGCTGACCTGGTGATGAAAGAGATGACGCCGGATGAGAAGGTCGCATTGCTGCACGGAGTGGGTATGCCCACGGACGATCCGGTCACTCCGGAGAATGCGCCTTCGAATCGCGGGGTTGGCTACACCGTTGGCGTCCCGCGGCTGGGGATTCCCGGCATCGACATGAGTGATGCGGCGTATGGCGTGCGGTCAAGCGGCGTGAACGGGCGCTACTCCACTGCGCTGCCTGCAAACGTGGCCGCAGCGGCGAGCTGGGATGTGGATGCAGCCTACGAGTACGGGGCACTGATCGGCCGTGAGCTGCGGGCACAAGGATTCAACATGTCTCTGGGAGGCGGAGTAAACCTGACGCGCGAGCCGCGCAACGGACGCACCTTCGAATACCTGGGCGAAGATCCGGTGCTGGCGGGAACGCTGGTGGCGCGGTTGATCCAGGGGACGCAATCGCAGAACGTGATCGGAGATATCAAGCACTATGCGCTGAACGATCAGGAGAGCGGACGTAACGCTGTGAACATCCAGATCAGCAAGCGTGCGGCGCGCGAAAGCGATCTGCTGGCATTTGAGATCGGCGTGGAGAAGGGCCAGCCTGGCGCGGTGATGTGTTCGTATAACCGCGTGAATGGCGACTTTGCCTGCGAAAACCAGTGGTTGCTTACTGACGTTTTGAAGAAGGCATGGAGGTTCCCCGGCTTTGTACTCTCGGATTGGGGCGGAACACACAGCGACGTGAAGGCATCAGCTGCGGGACTGGATAACGAGCAGCCTGGGCGATTCTTCTACGAGAAGCGCTTCAAGGATGCGCTGGATGCAGGCAAGATTCCACAGAGCGAGCTGGACGATCACGTGCACCGCATTCTGCGCAGCATGTTCGCGGACGGTGTGATCGATCATCCGCGGCAGCGCTCGGTCATCGATCCGTTTGCCGGCTTTGAAACAGCACGCAAGATCGAGGAGAGCGGCATCGTTCTGCTTAAAAACGAGAAGGCAATGTTGCCGTTGAGCGCGGCGAAGCTGAAGACCATTGCGGTTATCGGGTCGCACTCGGATGTGGGAATGATTTCCGGCGGTGGTTCGGCGCAGGTGGATCCGATTGGCGGAAATGCGATCAAGCCGGCTGGACAGGGCGCAACTCACTGGATGGAGGAGATCTGGTTTCCGACATCGCCGCTGAAGGCGATCCAGGCTCGCGCCCCACGAGCGACAGTGAAGTACGATGCGGGCACTGATCCGGCAGCGGCAGCTGCAGCCGCGAAGGGCGCGGATGTGGCCATCGTATTTGCATATCGGTGGGCAAGCGAAGGAATGGACATGAAGGATATGAGCCTGCCGCATAACCAGGATGCGCTCATCGCCGCCGTGGCGGAAGCGAATCCGCATACCATCGTGGTTCTTGAAACTGGGAACCCGGTGACGATGCCGTGGGTGGACAAGACATCCGCAATCCTCGAAGCATGGTTCGCGGGAAGCGATGGTGCGAGCGCGGTTGGCAATGTGCTGTTCGGAGCGGTGAATCCGAGCGGCAAGCTGCCGAATACGTTCCCCAGGAGCGAAGCAGATCTGCCGCATCCGACGATCACGATGCCTCCGAAGGAGTCGACGGGATTTGATGGAGCGGCTACGCCGGAGAAGTGGGCAGCGGGATTGCCTCCGTTCCAGATGGTGTATGACGAAGGCGTGAAGGTGGGATACAAGTGGTATGACGCGGAGAATAAGAAACCGCTCTTCCCATTTGGATTCGGGCTGTCGTACACGACATATCGCTATTCGGGGTTACAGGTAGCGCCGGGCGAGAAGACCAAAGTGACGTTCACTGTTGCGAACACAGGGTCGCGCGAGGGCACAGAAATTGCAGAGGTCTATGCGGGTCTGCCTGCTGCCGCGCAGGAACCGCCCAAGAGACTCGTGGGCTTCACGCGAGTGAAACTCAATCCGGGCGAGAAGAAAAGCGTAACCGTTGAGATTGAGCCGAAGTATCTGTCCATCTTCGACGAACAGAAGGATGATTGGTCGCTGCTGCCGGGCGACTACACCATCATGGTGGGCGGATCGTCGGACAACTTGCCGTTGAAGAGCACGGTGAATCTGAAATAGTCGGAAGTGAAATCGAAACAGCCGGCGGATTGCAACTGCGGTCCGCCGGTTTGTTTCTGGAATAGCGAAGAAACACAGGGGCTAAAACCCAGTTTCAGCCGGTTGCGGCACGACTGAAGTCGTGCCCTGACGCGGGTGGCTGTGAACTGACTCTCGGGAGTCGAGCTCAGGATTTTTCCAGGAGCCTCGGGTTGGTTTTGTCGAGCTTCAGGATGAGTTCGCCGAAGAGGGTGTTGGCCCAGGCAAACCAATCGCGCGTGAACTTTGCGGGGTTGTCCTTGTTGAAGCTCTCATGCATGAAGCCGGTGCCGGCGTGAGTACCCTTCAACCAGGCGAGACATTGGCGCTGTTCAGCGTCGTCGCTCGTGGTGAGGGCGCGGATGATGATGGCCATAGGCCAGATCATGTCCTGGCCGATGTGAGGACCGCCGGTGCCCTCGGCTGCGGTTCCTTTGAAAAAGTAGGGATTGGCTTCGCTCAAAACGAATTGACGGGTTGCGAGATAGTTCGTGTCCGTTTCTGAGCAGGTTTCGAGATAAGGCATGCCGAGGAGGCTGGGAACGTTGGCGTCGTCCATGCATAGGGCGTTGCCGAAGCCATCGATCTCGTAAGCCCAGATTGCGCCGGCAGTAGGATGATGCGCGCGGGCATGGGCATCGAGGGCGGATTTAATCTCAGAGCGAAGTCGGCTGGCCTGCGATGCGGCGGCACTGTCGTGGGCGATCTCGGTGAGCATCTCTTCGATACGCTCAAGCGTTTTGACGGCGAAGAAGTTGCCGGGAATGTTCAGCGGGTAGATGCAGGAATCATCCGAAGGGCGGAAGCCAGAATGGATGAGGCCGATGGGACGTGCGGGATTGCCGAAGCCGTCTTCACTGAGCGTGTCGTAGGGCGTTTCGGCTTTGCGCTGGAAGTGGTAGGGGCCATGCGAAGATTTGCGCTGCTGTGCGGTGAAGGTCTCGAGGATGGTATGCATGGCGCGTGCCCATTGATCGCCGAAGGGCTTGGTGTCATGCGTGATTCGCCAGTACTCATGGGCGAGGCGGACTGGGTAGCACAGCGAGTCGACCTCCCACTTGCGCTCACCTACGCCGGGCTTCATGTCGGTATGGTCGGTCTTGCTCCACTTCAGCGGCTCGCGGCTGGAGAGATCGGGCATGAATGCGTTGGCATATGGATCGGCAAGGATGCAACGTGTCTGACGCCGGATTACACCTTCGATGAGGCGGGCGAGTTCCTGGTCTGCGGTGATGAAAGGCAGATAAGGCCAGACCTGCGCAGAGGAGTCGCGGAGCCACATGGCGGGAATGTCGCCGGTGACGACGATCGTGTCGGGGCCGCTTGGACCATTCTTGAACGTTACGGTTGTATCGAGTGTGTTGGGCAGGCAGTTGGAGAAGAGCCAGGCGAGTTCCGGGTCGCGCATTTTTGCAGAGACCGAGGCAATGGCTGCGTCGACAGCTCTGCTGCGAAAACGGCGGGCTGACGGGGCGGGACGTTTCGATGTGAAATTGGATTGCGCGGCAATGCTGCGGGGAAGAATCGCGGAGGTGGCTATGAGGCCTGCGGCACCGCTCACAAAGTGTCGGCGCGAGAAATGGGAATCAGAAGTCATGGTCTGCTCAGAGGAACAAATGTCGAACCCTTCAATCATAAGCGGCGACGTGGCGCAGCATATCAGAGATGCTTGGCGAGGATGACGAATTCGAGATCGTCGCGAAGGGCCTTGCCGAAGCGGATGTCGTCGTAGTGGAACGGCTCGGTTTTGCCTGTGCGCTTATAGCCCCGGCGTTCGTACCAGGCGATGAGGGTCTCGCGAACATTGAGGACACCCATTTGAATTGAGCTTGCACCGCGCTCCCTGGCGAAGTCTTCGGCGGCAGAGAGGAGCGTACGACCGAGCTGACGATTCTGCAAAGCCGGCCGGACGGTGAACATGCCGAGGTACCAGGAATCATCGTCGCCAGGGACAAGGAGGACCGTTCCGAGAATGGATTTGTCTTCAGGATCACGGTGGATGAGAAGATGCGCACCAGGAGCGGAGGCCTCTTCTTGAAGAAGCGATTCGTCAGTGCGCGTGCCTTCGAGGATTCCAATTTCCTGGTTCCAACTGCGGGCAGAGTCGTCGCCGGTGCCGCGATAGGCGGCGTTGACGAGCTCAATGATTTCGGGATAGTCGGATTTGGCAGCGTATTCGAGCAGCATTGCGTCTATTCTGCCTCGCCGGGGAGCTGTTCCAGAAGACGCTTCCAGGTCTTCTGATTGCGGCGGAAGCCTTTCTTCAAGTCTTCAAGAATGCGGTCGAAGTCGGAGTTGGTGCGCAGGTTGTTCCAAGCGGGATTTTTCTGGAACCACGGGTAATTCTCGTTGCCTAGATAGATGGCGCGGCGAAGCCAGTGAAGGGCTTCGCTGGAGTCACCCTCGACGGCAAAGTAGGTTGCAAGGCGGTAAGCCATTTCGCTGTCGGCTTCGGCGGCGGCGAGGGTTTCGTCCTTTAACAGCGCGGCGGCTCGATCACGTTCGCCTGTCTGCACATAGCACATGGCAAGCGTGGGGACCGCAATGCGGAGAGACTCGTCGTCGCGGATTACGCCCTCGAGGATGCTGATGGCTTCAGGAAGATTGCCGATGCGCATCTGCTGGTATCCGGAAGAGGTGCGCAGGAGCGGATGACGCGGCTCGAGGGCAAGGCCCTTTTCGAGTTCATCACCGGCGAGTTCGAGAAGGTTTTGATAGTGGTAGACGCGAGCGCGGTGATTGTAGAGGATTGCCGCGTTCGCGGGGTTGAGCTTCAGAGCGCGGTTGAACTGGACAAGGGCTTCGTCGTACATGCCGTCGCCGCGCAGGGCGATGCCCGCGACCATGTGGACATTCCAGTCGTTGGCAGCGGTGGAGAGCAGATTGGCAATGCCGTGACGCGCCGACTCTTTTTCGCCACGGGAGAGGAGCATGTAGATGCGGTAGAGGTTGGCTTCGATGGCAGCGGGATCAAGACGGAGAGCTTCGTCGAAGGCACGGCGAGCGTGCATGACATGGATCTGCCCACCGAAGCCGTGGCGAACGTATTGGAGCTCGGCAATTCCGAGGCCGCTCCAACCCGCTGGAAATTCAGGATCCTTCTGCGTGACGCCAGTGAAGAGCGCATGAGCGCGATCAAGGTCGGACTTAGAACCAGTTCGGACCATGAAAGAGCTGAGTAGAGCGCGGGCCTGCAGATACTGCTCGCTGACGGGACCAGGAAGTGAGGCATTGCGAGCGGGAGGTCGAGGAGCGTCTGACTGCTCAGCGGCACCGAGACTGTGGAGAGCGGCGAAGACTTCGTTGGAGATCTCCGTCTGTACGGCGATTAGATCGAGGGAGGCGACGCTGATCGAGCCGCCGGAGCGTACGCTCTGCGAACTGACGTCGAGTAGCTGCCAGTTGAGGTCGAAGCCGGTTTCAGAGCGCAGGAAGTTGCCCGCGAGCACGTACGAGACGAGGAGGCGCTGGCCAATCGAGAGCGGGTCCATCTGGGCAATGGGCAGCGACATGAGCGTGCTTGATGGACGCACGACTAGCGCGGGAATGCGTGCGAGGCGCGCAGCGATGGCGTCGGCGAGAGCGTAGCCGTAAAGCGGAGCGACATCTTTAGAACCGAGATTGGCGAAGGGAAGAACAACGATGGAGTTCTGCGCGGTACGATCGCCGCTGGATTCGCGGAAGCGTTCGGCGAGCATGGAGAGAAAGCCTGTAGCGCGCTTCTCTGCTTCGGCTTCGGTGGTGGGAAGGTTTGCGGCTGCGTCTCCAGGAATGATTCCGGTTTCGATCTGGAGAGCTTTCATGATGGTCTTGAGGGCTTCGCGGACTTCTGCGGCGGACGCGTAGCGGGTTGCTGGATTCTTTTCGAGACAGGTGGTGATAACGCTCTTCAATTCAGTGGAGATTCCGGGAACGATTTCGCTGAGATCGACGGAATCGGAGAACTGGATAGAACGAATGGCGGCGAAATCTTCGGCGTCGGGACGGGAGAACGGATGTCTGCCGCTGACAAGTTCGTAGAGGATTACGCCGAGAGCCCAGATGTCGGATTGAACGCTGGATTGGCCGGTGACGAATTGCTCCGGGGCCATGTAGCGAATGGTTCCGCCGCGTGCGGTGTAGGTGGCGGCGACAGAAGCATCTTTGGCCATTGCGGGTTTCGAGGGATCGAAGTTCGCGTCTTCGGGGCGAAGGCGACGAGCGAGACCGAAGTCGAGGATCTTGACGAGTCCCCCGTCGGTGAGCATGACGTTTTGCGGCTTGAGGTCGCGATGAAAAATTCCCAGCGCGTGCGCGGCGTGTAATCCGTCAGCGATCTGAATACCGACGGAGAGAAGGAGTTGAGGCGTAGCAGGACCGCGGGCTATGAGCTGATCGAGAGACTGCCCCGGGACATACTGCATGACGATGTAGCCTTCGTCGCCAGCTTCGCCGACTTCGTAAATCGCGCAGACGTTGGGGTGTTCAATGGCGGAGGCGAGGCGGGCTTCGCGCAGGACCGTGGTACGGAGCTGCTGGGCGGACAAAAGGCCCGTGCGAAGGATTTTGAGCACGACAGGACGTTGAAGGAGTGTGTCGTTGGCGAGGTAGACGACCCCACTGCCCCCAGCGCCAAGACGGCGGATGATTTCGTAATGCTCGATGGTCTTGCGTTTCATCGCTAAGACAAGTTTAGAAGCGCACGTATAAAGGGGATGTTAGAAGACCTGATCGCAGGACCCCCACCCCCCGTACTCTGCAGCCAAATCTCCTATTTACAGCGATTTACAAAATCGCAATGCGATCAAGTGTATAAATTCACGGTGTTTAACCCGCAGAATCTTCTAACCAGAGGAGTTATTCAACGTTGAGCGAGTGCACTGGCTGGTCTCGTGGCTAATGCTCTTCTTCCCTACCTCGCGCACGCCAGTGATATCGCAAAGCGAATCCGATTCAACGATAGAAGAGAGACAGGAAATTACCTGCAGTGCAGTCGTCGAACGCAAACTGAAGAACACAGGAATGTTAAGGTCCAAGGGCGCGGGATGTGCGCTTGACAGCTTCGAACGCCGAGTTGAGATCGGCGGAGTCACGGTAGAATGCGAAGCAATCCCAGGCAATGGCTTCGCCGGAGGTCGGTCCTGAAACGGAACGTGATTGCAGTGGTGCTGTCGCTGGTGATCGGCCTACCGCTAGGCGCGATGGTTACGATCCTGCTGACACCGGTGCTGTGGGATCTGGAACCGGTACTGCACATGGAACTCGTGGGACACTCGGGTCCGGCGGATTGGGTTTTCGAAGTTATGTGGGCAGTGGAGATTCCGCTGCTGTTTCTGACTTTCAGGTGGCTGCTTCGAGAAAAAGCCGACGCACAGTTGGATTCCGAATAGAAGAACAAATTCCGATAACGTTTGTCTCCAATGAGTATTGGGCTGGATCGCTTCCGTCCGCGGACGCTGCTTTTCTGAGGTCCGCAGAATCACCCGACTGGCGTCAGCTGGATCTGTTCAAGCACGGACGAAGGTCATGTCACACTAGATTTCGTGAAGCGTCTCGATCAAGTTAATCCGGGTGGAACGCCAGAGGGGAACTGCCGCAGCAAGTGCAAGAATTGCGAAAGCAAGGAAAGAAGCGCCCACAAGCGTAATCGGGTCGTGGTTTGAAATCCCGAACACGAGACTTTTGAGCCATCGTGCTGTAGCCCAGCTACAAGCCGCGCCTATTGTGGTTCCCAGCGCGCCCAGTTTGCCTGCTTGCATTGCCGTCCGCCACAGGATGGTCACGGGCCGGGCTCCCATTGTCATGCGGATCGCGATTTCCTGAGTACGACTGCGAACCCAATAGTTGAGCACACCATAACATCCAATTGCGGCCAGGATCACCGCCAGCGATGCGAACACGGCCAGCAAAGCAGCGACGAAGCGCCTCTCGGTGAGGGTCGCGCCGAGCCACTGATCCATGGGCTTCAAGGACTGAATGGGTATATCAGGGTCAAGAGAAGCAACGATCTTCCGCGCCGCACCCATTGCGCTTTCCTGTGTACCGCGCGTTTGTATCGCAACGACCATCCCAGGAATCACTTTCTGTAAAAACGGAAGATAAATCTGTGGGAGAGGGGGGCTGTCCAGCCCCAGATCCGGGACGTTAGCCACAACCCCGATGATTTCAATTACCGGGCCCTTCATGTAAGGTCCGCCGAGTTTGATGTGTTGCCCGACTGCTGATCGAGCATCCTTCCACCAGGCTTTGGCGAGTTCCTGATTGATCACGGCAACGGCTGGCGAAGAGGGGCCGTCCTCATCGGAAGGAGAGCGGCCTGCAAGAAGCGGGACCTGCATGGCGCGAAAATAAGCCGAATCCGCGACGTTGATGAGGGTGACCGGAACATCATCACGCCCTGGGGTGGGTTTCCCCACCACGGAGTACCACCAGTCGCCGCAGTCGCCACCACCCGGCGGGCAGTTGACGGCACCGACCTCTCTGATTCCAGGCTCAGCGCGCAACGCAGTTTCAAGACGGCCGTAGAAATCAACGATCGAGGCGTCTTCTTTATAGCGAGAACCTGGCAATTGCAATTCAAGCGCAAGAACATGCGCAGGATCGAATCTCGGATTCACGGTTTCGGCTGCCCACAGACTCCGCACCAGAATTCCAGATGTGAATAGCAGAATCACAGCCAATGCAATCTCGGTCACGACAAGACCGCTTCGCACCGCATGCCCCATCCCACTACTGCCCGAGCCCGCGGTGCTCTCCTTCAATAAAACCGAAAAGTTCACGTTTCGAGAAAAGAGCACGGGGACGATCGAGCAAGCGAATGCAACTGCAAGAGTGAGGAGCAACGCGAAGGAAAGAACGGGTAAGCTCAGGCTGGCTTCTGCAAGGCGTGGAATGTCACGCGGGCCGAACCTCTGTAGGATGTGAAGTGCAAAGCCCGCGGCAAGTACTCCGCATGTGCCGCCCAGGAGACTGATCAGCACGGTTTCAGTGAGAAGCTGTCGAACGAGACGACCGCGTCCAGCCCCGATTGCACTCCGGATGGCCATTTCCCTTACTCGAGTGGTCATTCGGACCAGAAACAGACTGCCGATATTCGCACATGCCAGTATGAGCACCATCGCTACAGAACCCATCAGGAGCAAGAGATTGTGTTTGACGTCTCCGGTTCGCTGCTGGGTCAGGAACTCGGCATAGGCCTGGTGATTATCTTCAGGCCCGGGATCCACCTTCGCGAGTCGCTCCATGATCGTATTCAAGTCGGCTCGGGCTGCAGCCAGCGTGAGACCGGACTTGAGGAGCGCCAGGACACGCATCGATCCATGCGCATCGCGCCTGGCGACCTGCGAAGCAGAGGGACGAATCGGAAGGTAGTAATCAACGGGCCGCAGAAAAAAGGCTGGATCTCGTGCGAGAACACCGATGACGGTGTAAGCGGTGCCATCCAAGGTCAGCGTTTGGCCGACGATCTGCGGATCGGCGGAAAGGTTCTTGGCCCAGAAGCTCTGGGTTACGACTACGGTCGCCGGCGCTTGTGGCTTGTCGTCGCCAGCGACGAACAGTCTTCCGAGCATGGGGCGTGAACCCGTGAGTTGAAAAAACTGACTGGTCACCAACCCGGCGTGCGTAAGCGTTGCCTGACCGCGTCCTGTCAGTGTATGGTCGGCATTCTGGAATCCGGCCATAGCTTCGAACGAATGGTTCTCTGCCTGCCAGTGTTCGAAGTTGATCCAAGTCACGCTGATGCCGCTGGCTCTTCCAGTGGATTCCGCGAGCCAAACCAGCCGTTCCCCGGCGGGAAATGGTAGAGGTTTCAGCAGAACGGCATAAACTGTGCTGAAAATCGCAGTGTTTGCTCCGATTCCGACCGCCAGTGTCAACATGACAATGAGCGAGAAGATCGGTGATTTCACTATCCCTCTCAGGGCATAGCGGAAGTCCTGCAGCACAGATTCGATTTTCGGAAACTGCCACGATTGATAGCTTCGAGCTTGGATGATTGTCTTGTTGCCGAAATCGCGCCGCGCCGCAATAAGAGCATCTTCGGGAGCCATTCCCCGCTCGAGATTGGCATCGATCAAGAGCTGGAGGTGGGCATCCATCTCCTGCTCTAGTTCGCTGGACAGATTCTGCCTTCTTGCCAGCGCACGTTCAGCTTTTGACCACCATTGGCTCATTTGCGTCACCCCTCCGGCGCCAGAATCTTTGCCATGGCCAAAGCGAATCGCTGCCACTTTGATGTTGCCCTTAGCAATTCCCTGCGCCCCGCTGGAGTCAGGCTGTAGTACCGCGCGCGGCGCCCGTTGGGCGAAGTCTTCCACTGCGGTGTAATCCATTTCCGCTGAAGAAGGCGCTGGAGCGCTGGGTATAGCGAACCATTGTCTACCAGAAACTCCGAATCCGATTGCTGCTGCAGGAATTGCGAGATTCCATAGGCGTGATTCGGCTCCAATTTCAAACTGCGAAGAATCAGCACTTCAAGGGTTCCCTGAAGTAATTCAAGTTTTTCGCCTTCAGATAGATTGTCTACCGTAGACATGCTACCTATGTACGCCGATCGTGGGGCGGTGTCAATCCTCAAATGGCTTTCGCGACCGAGTGTGTACCGGCGAAGCACCGGTGAGATCGGGACGTAACTGCAATCAGATATCGGAGGGGGACAGGCACTTCGACGGTCAAGCGGGAGGCAACAACACCTTACGTCAACATCCTGGTCACTCGCTTCGAAGGGTCTCCATCGGGTCAGAAGAGGCTGCGCGCAAGGCGGGAATGAATGTGGCAATCAACCCGGCGGCGGCGAGGACAAGAGCAGCGGCGAGGATTGCGACAGAATTGGCGCCGGCGGTTCCGTAGAGGAAGTGGCTCGCGGTGCGAACGGCAAGGATGGACAAGAGTGCTCCGGGGAGAATTCCGGCGAGGAGGATGCGCGCTGTCTGGCAGAGGATGAGGGCCTGAATGTTGCGGCGAGTCGCTCCGAGCGCGATGCGGATGCCGAACTCGCTTTTGCGTCGTGCAGTGCGCGACGACATGACTCCGTAGAATCCAACAGCAATGAGCAAGAGTGTGAGACTCGCGTAGATACCGGCGAGCCGGGCAAGGAGCTTTTGCGAGCCGAGATCGCCGCTGAGTTCGGTGGACAAGGGAACAATTTCGCCGATGGACAGTGCGGGATCGACTTCATGGAGCGCGTGCCTGACGCTCTCGGATAAGTGGCGGGGGTCACCGGCCGCGCGGATGCGGATGCTGCTTACAGGTGCGGGGTTCTGGTTGATGTTCATGTAAACCATGGGTGGGGGATCGCGCTCAGGCCCGTTCACGCGCGCATCGGCGACTTCGCCGACGATGAGGAACTTGTGATCATGAGGCGCGGGTTCATAGCCGACCCATTGGCCGATTGGGTCTTCAGCCCCAAAGAGCTGGCGTGCATAGGCTCGGCTGATGATGGCAACGGGCTGAGTGTCAGCGGTGTCGGTGGAACTGAAATCGCGGCCGCGGAGGATGGGAATGCCGAGCGTGGAGAAAAAACCGAGACCGACGTGATCTTCCTGCCCGTGCACCTGCGCATCAGTGAGACCGCTGTGGCCGCGGACGTAGAGGGCGGTGATCCAGCCGCAATGGATACCGCCGCACATTTCGACGGCCGCGCTGCGCACACCAGGCAGAGCTTCAAGCCGCTGCTGCATGCGGCTGTAGATCCGCGGCAGCAATTCGGGATGGGCTGTGTATCGTGCCTGATGGAAATCAGGCCGAACGATCAAGACATGTTCACGGTCCATGCCGACGTTTACGGTTTCCCAGTGCACGAGAGTTGCCGCGAAACATGCCGACATGGTGGATAAGAGCAGAGAGAGGCTGACCTGCGTGGTGAGCAACAGATTGGAACGGTGTCGCTGACGGGCCGTTTGCGAGAGCCCTGCAATCCTGGCGCGCGAGCCCACAGCTTGCCCGATTCCAGAGCGGATAAAGATAACCGCGGGTAGGATGCTGAAAGAAAACAACGAAAGAAGCGTGAGAGCTGCTCCGAGCGCCGCCAAAGGCAGATTGAGATGAAGGTCGAATGTGAAAAGAGCATTGCGATTAGAGGCCCAGCGGATAAGGATCGCACTGGCTGCACGCCCCAACCCGAGAGCGCACGCAGAACCCGGAACGACGAGAAGCGCATCTTCAAGGACGAGCTGGCGGATGAGCCTGTAGTTTCCCGCTCCGAGTGCAGCCCGCACGCTGAGTTCATGTGCGCGGGCGTGAAGCCGGGCGAGCTGAAGATTTGCAAGATTGAGACAGCCTACAAGAAAAATCGAAGCCGACAGCGCCATGAGAATTGCGAGAGGCGTGGTGAATTTTTTTCTAATGCCGTTTTCACTTAGCGGTGCGACAGAGGTCTTGACGCGTAGAAGTGCGGCTCTGACAGTTGGATCGTCGGTAGCTTCGGTCATCAGCTCGCGATCGCCACGAAAGACCTGGTCCCAATGAGCGAGCACCGAGGCACGCTGGCCAGACCGAATCCGAGCCGTAAGTGAGAGCCAGAAGATGGTGGGCTGGTTGTACCAGGGTTTGTCGAGGAAGACATTGTGCCCCGGCCCAAGCGAGTCCCAGGGGACACCAAAGGCGCCGGAGCTTTGCAGAGCGAGTGGAAGCCAAAGGTCGGGAGCGTAGCCACTGATGTCGCCGAGGAAGGTGCGGCGGGCGACGCCGATGATGATGAAGGCGCGGCCGTTGAGAAGAATTCGACGGCCGATCGCCTGTGTGGCCGATCCGAAAGTATTACGCGCGAAATCGTAACGAAGGACAGCGGGCCACTCGTCCTGCCCGAGGCGTTCGTCGGATTGAACGAAGAGCCTGCCCGCTTCGGGTGAGACACCGAGCCCGCTGAAATAGTTGCCGGAAACGAGTGAGCAGGATGCACTGATGGACACCCGCCCGGGGATGTCCAGGTGAGCATCCGCTGCATAAGCAGTTGCCATGACGGGAATTTCTGGAGTGGAGTCGCGAATGCGCAGGTATGCGGGATAGGAGATGGTCCAGCTTTGATCGAAGGGGCTGCGTGCTGCGTGGACTCTCACCAGTTCTTCGGGATGGGGAACTGGGAGTTCGGCGAGAAGAACAGCATAGAGCAGTTGGAAGACTCCGAGGTTCGCACCGATACCGAAGGCCAATGTGAGAAGCACGGTGGCCGTGAAGGCGGGAGCTCGGCGAAGCCTGCGTAACGCCTGGCGGATGTCGTGAACGAGGCTGTCGAGGTTCGTTGACGGCAGGAGGTCGCGGGTTTTCAGCGGCTCGGACATTCCAATCTATTGAACCATTCATCTGCGGCAATTCAGCATCTAAGCTACAAGCTGAGCCATTACAAATGAATTGAAAGTTGGAGCCGAAAGGTAGGAGAGAACATCCTGAGAAAATGGATGCCTCCTGCTGTATGCCGCTTGCACGAGAAGTGATCAAGAGAGTTGAAGTTGAGGTATCGGTCTCCAGATGTGATCGGAAGTAGATGCCTGACATTTGAGTACGCCTAAAGATGAAGCGAAGAGGGATTAGTTTTAGCGTCGTGAAGGTTTTGCAACTGGCTCTGATTTTTGCCTGTCTGTCTCTGCGGATGCCTGGGCAGGCGAATCAAGGAGAGTTGCAGATCCGTGTCACAGACCCGGGGGGCGCGGGACTTTCGGCCATAGTTCACATCACGAGCCAGGCAAATCAATACTCGAGAAGTTTGTCGACGGATAAGGAAGGCGCACTCGCCATTCAGCATTTGCCGTTTGGGTTGTACCGCATTGAAGTGGAGCGGGGAGGGTTTGCGCATCTGACGAGCACGGTCGAGATTCGTTCGGCGATTCCGGTGAAAGAGAAGCTGGCCATGTCGATCAGTACGCAGCAGCAATCGATTGTCGTAGGCGATACGCTGCTCGATCGGGATCAGCCAGGATCAGTGGACCAGTTGGACAAGAGTGAGATTCAGGATCGGATAGCGACGGTGCCGGGGCGATCGATTCAGGACCTGGTGATTACGCAGCCGGGATGGCTTTACGAAGGCAACGCGGTGCTGCATCCGCGTGGGTCGGAGTATCAGACGCAGTTTGTCATTGATGGAATTCCGATTACGGATAATCGATCGCCAAGCTTCGGACCCGAGCTTGAGGCGGATGATGTCCAGTCTCTGAGCGTGTATACGGCTGGAATTCCGGCGGAGTATGGTCGCAAGATGGGCGGTGTGGTCGAAGTGAACACGCAGCAGGATACACAGCCCGGCTGGCACGGGGAGACCTCTTTGCGTGGCGGCAGCTTTGGCTCAGTGGGCGGGTTTGCGAAGGTGCAGTATGGGAGCGGGAAGGATACCTACGCCGCGAGCGCCGATGGAAGCAGGACTGACCGTTATCTCAACCCCGTGATCCCGCAGAATTATTTCAACTCCGGCACTCTCGGTAATTTTTCTGCGACCTACAGGCGCGGGATTACGCAGAACGACAAGCTGAGCGTCGGCATCCGGCATGAGCTCTCGCGGTACGACATTCCGAACGAGTTGATTCAGCAAGCGGCGGGACAGCGGCAGACCGGCGACAACGTCGAGACAATGGCAATCGCATCGTATCAGCATCTCTTTTCTGCGCATGCGATGGCGCAGATCTCGGGGATGGTTCGTGAGGATTCCGATAACTTCCGTTCGAATCGCGAATCCATTCCGGTTTACGTGGCACAACGCAATTCGTTTCGAGATGGATATTTCAAGGGAGTGGTCACGAGCAGTCGGGGGATCCACGAGTGGAAGGCGGGGGTGGAGAGCGATAACACTTTTCTACATGAGGACACCTGCTACCTCGACACAGCAGGTGTGACTGGCTCGACTGGCGATGCGCGTTTGCACGTCCAGCGCGGGTTGAACGCGGTTGGGCGCGAGAACTCCGACGCAGCGGTTGAGGCGGCTACAGACCCGGCGCTCTGCACTGGTGCGCCGGCGATGGTTGGGAACAAGGCTCCTTTCTCGTACGTGAATTCCCGTCCGGAACTGGATCAGGCAGGTTTTATCGAAGACCTGATCCATCTCAAGGAATGGACAATCTCGGCGGGAGCGCGACTTGATCACTACCAACTGATCTTGAATGAGTGGTCGCTTGAACCGCGATTTTCGATTGCTCGCTACATCTCTCAGGCCAGCAGTGTTCTGCATTTCTCATACGATCGTGTGTTTCAGACGCCGTCGTCTCAAAACATTCTGCTCTCGAGCTCGACACAGGTTGAATCGATCGATCCGACGCACTTCTTGCGGCTGCCGATCAAGCCTTCGGTGGGCGACTACTACGAAGTTGGTACAAGCAGCGTTTTGGCGCAGCACTTGAAGCTCGACGCGAACTGGTTCCGTCGTGTGGTGCATGATTTCGCTGATGACGACCAGATTGAAAGCACTTCGATCAGCTTCCCGATTGCATTCCGAAAGGCGATTATCTATGGGCTTGAGGGCAAGATTGAAGTTCCGGAATGGAATAAGTGGTCGGGATTCGCGAGCTATTCGTACCAGGTCGGCAACGTCTGGAATCCAGTCACCGGGGGATTGTTCCTGGGCAACAACGCGCAGGAAGCGGCTGCAGATCTGAGCGGACACTTCCCTGCTACGCAGGACCAGCGCAACACCGTGCGGGGACGAGTGCGATACCAGATGCACCCGCGTTTATGGGTTGGGGTGGGTGTACGGTACGACAGCGGGCTACCGTTTGAATTTGGCGGTGACCGGAACCAGGCGCTCGCGCAGTACGGTGCGGAGATGGTGGATCGAGTCAATTTCGCGCGCGGGCGGATTGATCCAGTTCTACAGCTCAGCGCATCTGCGGGAGCCGATCTGTATCACTCCGACAGGATCAAGGTCAGGATGCAAGCGGACGGCCAGAACCTGACAGACGTGCTCGACGTAGTGAACTTTGGTGGATTGTTTTCAGGTAACTCGATCGGTCCATCGCGGAGCTCTTTCGCTCGGCTGACGACGACCTTCTGACCGGCTGGTTGCGCGACACCTTCCCCATCGCAGGAACAAGGGTAATTGATTACTTCGCGGTTGTATCGGCGAAGTGTTGCCGGGTATGGTTGCGAAGATGAAGAAATCTGGTCTGGGTTTATTTCCTATTTTTTTAGCGGCATTGTTGGGGAGCTGGCAGCCGGTTCAAGCGCAGCAGAGTACCGGGTGGCCAACCTATGGCAACGACGCGGGTGGAACGCGCTATTCGGCGAACGCGCAGATTGATCGAGAGAATGTGGCGAAGCTGAAGGTCGCCTGGACTTACCGTACGGGTGCGAACGAGGCGCCGACGAAACTGAAGCGCAAGGCCGCATTTGAGGCTACGCCGATTTTGGTGGGTGGAAAGCTCTTTCTGAGCACTCCCTATGACCATGTGATCGCGCTGGATCCCGGGAGCGGGGTGAAACTGTGGGAGTACGACCCCGGAGTGAATCTCGAGCGCAACTATTCGGAGGTTTCATCGAGAGGCGTGTCTGCATGGACTGACGCGGGCAAAAAGCCAGGTGAGCCGTGCAAGGTGCGCATCTTCATTGGAACGCTGGACGCCCGGTTGATTTCGCTGGATGGCGAGACTGGAAAAATCTGCGCAGATTTCGGCGCAAATGGAACGGTGAACCTGAATAAGGATGCGGCAACGCAAACGGAGTGGACGGGAGGGTACCAGGTTACTTCTCCGCCAGCAATCTTTAAGGATGTGGTGATCGTTGGATCGTCAATTGCAGACAACTGGCGCGTGGATACGGGTCGCGGAGTAGTGCGTGCCTTCGATGCGCACACGGGCAAGCTGCGGTGGAGCTGGGATCCAATTCCGTGGGCGGAGCACACGACCCCGCGTACTGGCGCGGGGAATGCGTGGTCTGTGCTTTCGGTCGATGCGAGACACGATCTGGTTCTGGTTCCAACGAGCAGTGCCGCACCGGATTACTTCGGGGGAATTCGAAAGGGCGATGGCAAGTGGGCGAATTCGGTTGTGGCGCTGCGGGCATCGACCGGCGAGTTTGTTTGGGGATTCCAGGTAGTGCATCACGACTTGTGGGACTACGACGTGGCGGCGCAACCGACGCTCATCGACTGGAAGGATGGAACCCCGGCAGTCGTGATCAACACCAAGATGGGACATGTGTTTGTTTTGAACCGCCTGAACGGGAAGCCTCTGGTTCCTGTTGAAGAGCGGAAGGTGCCGCAGTCAGACATCGAGGGTGAGGCGAGTTCGGCGACGCAGCCGTTTTCGACCATCTCTCTGGTGCCGGAAAGGTTTGATGCAGCAGATGCGTGGGGTCCAAAGCCGGAAGATGTGAAGTGGTGCCAGGACAAGATTGCCGGTTTGCGAAACGAGGGCATCTTCACGCCGCCGAGTCTGAAGGGGACAGTGCAGGCGCCGGGAAATGTCGGGGGCGTGAACTGGGGCGGGGCGGCTTATGATCCGCAACATCACCTGATGATCGTGAACACGAACCGGCTTGTGGCTTGGGTCAAGCTGATTCCGCGCGCAGAGTACGCCAGTGAGGTTCATAAGGAGCAGGACAACCGCATCTACGGCGAGTTCGGTGACCAGGAGCCTTCGCCGTACGGGCTCTACCGGTCGTTTCTGTTTTCGCCGAGCGGTACGCCGTGCAACCGGCCACCGTGGGGGACCACCGAAGCAGTGGACCTGTTTACCGGGAAGATCGCGTGGGACGTTCCGCTGGGAACGCTTGTTCCGGGCAAGCAGACTGGGTCGATCAACCTGGGTGGTCCAATGGTGACGGCGGGAGGACTCGTGTTTACGTCGGCGACGATCGATCCGCACCTGCATGCGTTCGATTCAGGGAGCGGGAAGGAACTGTGGAGTTACGAGATGCCCGCTGCGGCCAACGCTACGCCGATGACCTACACGTGGAAGGGCAAGCAGTACCTTGTGATCTGCGCTGGGGGCCACGGGAAGCTCGGCTCGAAGCAGGGCGACTATGTAATGGCGTTTGCGTTGCCGTAGACATTGCAGTGTGTTTTGGCGGGACCGGGACTGGAAGGCTCTTGCGCTGAGTGCGGAGCGCACCAGGTTGAATTCGGGATCTTACGATTTAGGCTCAACGAACAACGTGGAACGTGCGTTTCCATCGCGTGTCTGAGAAGAAATGCATCAGAACGTGGCTCATCCAGGCAAGCTTGTGACCGAATCCCGTTTGTTCAAGTTGTCCATCCCCGGCTTCGAATGACCAGTAGTTGAACAGCGGACGGCCAATGATGTTGGCGCGCGGCACAAAGCCCCAGTAGCGCGAGTCCAGGCTGTTGTGCCGGTTGTCGCCCATCATGAAATACATGCCGGGCGGAACCACCAGGTCGCCGTCCTGGATATAACTCGAGAAGTTCACGGCCCACGACTCTGTTGATCCAGACGCCTCGGTTGGAGGTACTGCGGGGAAGTCGTCGAGGAACTCGTTGAAGTTATCCGCCGTCGTTGGCTGCGCAAGTCCCACGGGCTGCGCGACGCCATTCACGAACACAATTCCGTTGCGCAGATGAATATGATCACCTGGCACGCCGATCAATCTCTTCACAAGCGGAGTGTAGCGCGGGTTCCCGTCGGCGTCGGGCGCATCAATACCTGGCTGATACACGGGCTTGTGGAACACCACGATATCGCCGCGCCTCGGCTCGCGATACCTTATGAGTGGCATCCACGAAGTAGGCTGCATGAGCGTGACCTGGTCGACGACCAGGTGATCACCTATAAGCAGTGTGTTCTTCATCGAGCCTGAGGGGATGACGTAGTTCTGAGCTAAGAAAGTCAGAATGAACAGACCGACCACCAGAACTGAGCAGATGCCGGCCAGCGCCTCAAAAGGAGTCTCTTCCCGATTGATGTTGGCGGAAGCTGCGGGCTTACCTGAAACAGGAGAAATCTTCGTCGTAAGGCCCATTCAAGGCTCCTCAGGAAAGTTGGCGAACCGCAGGGCGTTCGCAGCAGTCATTCCAGAAGAACGATTCCATGCGCGTTCGACTGTCGTCGGCTTCGCGTCCTGATTGCAGTCTATCAACTCCATGTGCAGCGCAGAGTCTCCGAATAACTCGACATCGCGGCAGGTCGGTTCGCAATGGGGAAGTTCGGGGGTGAGAATCGGACCGCACTCACAGTTCATGAATGATGACGCGAACCGGCAAGACGTGATGGATGACGTAGGTGCCGTAGCGCTTGTCGTGGTGGTCGGGTTGAAGATTGCCTCGCAGGTCGCGAGCGCGCGATCGAAGAGTGCGGGCTCCCGAGGTCGGTGGAACTTGCCAATCGAATTTCCATCGACGCCATACTCCGGGCTGCGAGGGATCGAGAAACTCAGCTTTGTGCCACGTTCGTCCGTCGTCGTCTGAGAATTCGATCGTGTCAACCTGGCCGGCGCTCCATGCTGCGCCTGTTACCTTGTAGCGGGAATTGGCAGGGATTCTTTCATCAATCTTTGGCCGGGCAATTTGCGATTTCAGGAGCATCTCACCGAGAGCCACGCGTTCGGGATTACCGGTGCCGTTCTCGTTCCAGTATGCGTAATCCGTGGTCTGGAAGTAGCCCTGAAATGGAGTTGTCACCACGTGAATGGCTGAGAGCCATTTGACGGAGGCCATTCCGAAGTGGCCCGGCACGAGAGCGCGAAGAGGGTAGCCGTGATCGGGCGAAAGGTCTTCGCCGTTCATCGCGTATGCCAGGAGAACCTCGGGCGCTTTGCCGACGGGAATGCTGCGGGCGTATCTGATTTTGCCGGGAGGCGCCGGCTTTTCTTTTGTCTCGCCCTGGTCCGCACCTTCGAAGACGATTTCGCAAGCTAGATGGCTGAGGCCGGCGCGATTGAGCAGAACAGAAAGCGGTACTCCGGTCCACTCGGCTGTCCCGATTGCGCCGAGTTGCCACTGAACTCCATCGACCGGCGGCGACAGAAACACTCTGCTGTTCCCGGCGCACTCCATCGTGACGATTCGCGTCTCGGCGGGCATTGCACGCATCTCTTCGCAGCTGATTGCTATGGGGTGTTGAACTGCCCCGCTGATGGTGAGCTGGTGAGTGCGGGCGTCGAGTTGCGGTACCCGGAAATGATTGCGAACGTAGAAGAGGTGATTCGGCGTCAGCAGATCGTCGAGAAGCTCGAAGGGGGATTCGAGATTAAGAGGTTGATTCTCTCGGACGATGAGGCCGGCGGGACTCGCAGACGCGGGCTCGTTCGTAGTCATTCGGTCAAGGATACTTTCCAGAGAGCGAATTTGGCTGCGTTTTTCGACGGGCCAGTTCCCTCCCCCCGTCAGTGGCGCACTTCGTTTTCGTCGATCGGCCTTGGATGCTGCCTTCGGCGCGACATGCGGAATTCTTTCGTTGATCAGTGACCGTGGCCGCGGCGCGGTGCGGATTCATCGATGGGCTCAGGCGGCTCGTCTTCGAGTTTGTGCTGCCGGCGCTCGCCGAGGATGAACATCGTCAGGCCGAAGATGAGCAGGACGATTCCCCACCAGAGATTTGCATTGATGCCGAGACTCTTTGCGTAGATGGCGTCGCCGTTGGTCTTCAGTCCCCAGGCGATGAGGATGGCACCGGTGATTGCGAACATCAGTCCCATGGGAGTACGGAGGTCGAGTTGCATTTTAGAGGTACCTCGAGGGCTGAAGCCCGCATTCAAATGAGCAAAGTCTGGGGCACGGGCTAGAGCCCGTACCCTTCAGAGCGTTTCTGTTCCATCGAAATATTCTCATCACGCGAAGAAGATATTCAGAGCTATGGCGCCGAGGATCACAGCTACGCCGAGGGCTTCGGGACGCTTCCACCAGACCAGATGCGAGGTCTCGGGTTTGGGGGTAAGCGATCGAACGAGGCCTACGAGTTCCGATTCCGGCTTGGGCTTCGTGAACAGGCTGATGAAGATGGTGACGATGAAGTTGGAGGAGAAGGCCCAGATGGCGCCGTAGAAGTTCTGCGCCATGTCGCTTGGATATTGGTGAATGACAGCGAGCCAGCCTCCGTGGATTCCGGGATGCGCTTCGATGGGCAGTGTGAGACCGTGATGCAGCATGGCGGCGACTGTGCCGGTAATGAGCCCTGTGAAAGCGGCGTGACCTGTGGTGCGCTTCCAGAACATGCCGAGCAGGAACGTCGCGAAGAGCGGCGCGTTCACAAAGCTGAAAACAAGCTGAAGCGTGTCCATGATGTTGTTGAAGCTGATCGCTGCGTAGGCGGTGCAGATGGACAAAAGGATTCCGCCGACAGTGGCCCATCGGCCGACCGCAAGATAGTGACGGTCGGGCGCGCCTTTGTGAATGTAGGACTGGTAGAGGTCGTAGGTGAACACGGTATTGAATGCAGTGACGTTGCCGGCCATGCCGCTCATGAAGCTGGCGAGGAGCGCGGTGAGCCCGAGGCCGAGAATGCCAGTGGGGAAGTAGTGGAGGAGCATGTTGGGCGTGGCCATGTCGTAGTCGAGGAGCGGCTTTCCGCTGGCGTCGAGCATGGCTTTGCCGGTGACCGGATTGATTTTTGCGGGAACGATTCCGCGGCCCTCGGCGGCGATCTGCGAAACGACGTTCGTTTCGTGAACGATGGCCCCGTTCTGCTGTGTCACCGTTGTGGTCGTACGCGGCGTGGGAAGCGATATCGCTATGAGTCCGGGCAGGATGACGAGAAATGGAAAGACCATTTTGGGGACCGCGGCGATGAGGGGAACGCGGCGGGCTGAATCCATGTTCTTGGAGGCCATTGCGGTCTGGATGACGAGGAAGTCAGTGCACCAGTAGCCGGAACCGAGGACGAAGCCGAGGCCCATGCCGATGCCGATGATCTCGATGCCCATGGGATTAGTGCTGGAGTGGAGCACGCCTTTCCACTCGTGCATCATGCGCGGATCGACAGCGCTGACGGCAGCGCTGAGGCCGTGCCAGCCGCCGAGGTTTTTCAAGCCGAGAAGGACGAGCGGCAGGAAGCCGGCGATGATGAGGAAGAACTGGAGAACCTCGTTGTAGATAGCGCTGGTGAGTCCGCCAAGGAATATGTAGAGCAGAACGATTATGGCGGAAAGAACGATGGAGAAGGTGAAGATGCCTTCGGGCGCCCAGCCCAGAGCGCGAAAGAGTCCGTCGAACACGTGAAGAGCCTGGATCAGCCGGGCCATGGCGTACATGGAGATTCCGGAACTGAAGACAGTCATCACGGCGAAAGAACAGGCATTGAGGGCGCGGGTCTTTTCGTCGAAACGAAGGCGGAGAAACTCCGGGACGGAGCGCGCTTTTGAGCCGTAATAAAACGGCATCATGAAGATGCCGACGAAGACCATTGCGGGAATGGCGCCAATGCCGTAGAAGTGGCAGGTTTCAAGGCCATACTTCGCGCCGGAAGCGCCCATGCCGATGACTTCTTGCGCGCCAAGGTTAGCGCTGATGAAGGCGAGTCCGCAAATCCAGGCGGGGAGTGCCCGGCCGGCCTGGAAGAAATCTTTGCTGGTCTTCATGTAGCGCTTGAGGGCGAAGCCGATGCCCAGCACAAACACGAAGTACAGCAGCATGATGAGCCAATCAACGAAGGTGAGTTGCAATGACAGCTCCTAACTTAAGGTGCGCACGGGTTGAGAGAGGCGAAATCCGGGGAGTCCGGAAACAGTGCCTGCACGCATGTGGTTCCGATGGTACCGGAAACCAATGTACGCAGGCAGAGTGTGGCGAGTCCAGCGGAAAATGCAAACGTTTTCATTTGGACCTGTTCCTGACTCTGGGGCTCTGTGGAGAGCCGCTCGAGGCAGGTTGTGACAGGATGCAACGACTGCGGGCTGAATTTTGAACCTGTTCAGTTCCCCGCAGATCGGGCAACGGATTGGATGGCCTTTTCTGAAAATCCCATGGGACCATTGGGCATGGCGGTGGACACCTTACCAGAGCAAAAGACATAGAGGTTATCGGAGATGACCTTACGGACATACGACCAAACGAGAAGATGGCTCAACTTGCTGCTTTCGATCGCGCAGGTTGTGCTGACAATTTTCTGTTTTGCTTTTGGAACATCATTCAACGATGCGGGAGGTCCGCTATCCGCGGACCCGCCGATCGTTCCTGCTGGGTACGCGTTCATCATCTGGTCCGTGATCTATGGAGGATGCCTCGCTTACGGCTTCTATCAATTTCAGAGCCGGCGAATACATGATCCTTTGCTGCGCCGGATCGGCTTCTTCACAGCTTCAGGATTCACGGGCTGCTGCGTCTGGCTGTTATGCGTGCGTTTCGGAGATCTGCAGTGGACTGTGCCGTGTATTTTGTGGATGGCTGCGTCCATCTTCGGAGCATTCGCTGCTCTCTGGCGCGTGAGCAATCCGTCGTGGACCTTCCAGTTGTGCGTGGTTGCACCGCTGAGCATTTATTCAGGCTGGCTTAGCGTTGCAATTTTCGCGAACACGGCGGCGGTTGCAAGGGCATTCAATTGGCATCCAGTTCTGCTTGGCGAGAGTGCGGGATCAATATGGCTGATGGTAGCCGCAGCCACACTGGCGACCTTCATGCTTTGGCGATCGAATGGAAACCTATGGTACGGCGGCACAATTCTATGGGCACTTGTCGGCATCGGTGTTCGCAACCAATTTGAGCTGCAAAATGGAGAGGTGGCTCTGACTGCATGGTTGTTGCTGGCAAGCTTTGGTGCTCTGGCGGGGTCACTTTCGATACTCGATGCTTTGAAGGCAACGAGGCGCTGATCGCTGAGCGCACGTTCTAAAGAAATTTGAGAACAATGGTCGCTGCTCATACCCCGACGAAATCACGCCGAATCCTGGTGACCGGGGCGAACAGGGGCATTGGCTTTGCAACCGCCGTTTATCTTGCCCGGAGAGGTCACCGGCTGATGCTCGCTGCGCGTCGCGCAGAGGATCTTCCCTTTCTGGAGACTCGATTCAGGAGAATCGTTCCAACAGCGGAGGCAAGCTTCCACTTTGTCGATCTTGCCTCATTTGACTCAATACGCCGGTTTGCGACCCGCCTCTCGGGCGGGGAGCATATCGACGTTTTGCTACATAACGCCGGGATCATCCTTCCGTCGGAGGAAAGACAAACGACAGAGGATGGGCTCGAGGTGAATCTGGCGGTTGCAGCTGTGGGACCGATGCTGCTGAGCTTAGCGCTGAAGCCGGTTCTTGCGCGCCCTTCACGAATCATCGGGGTTAATTCCGCGCTGCATAAACCAGGGTCTTTCGGAGACGAGGTCGCCTTCCAATTCGACGACCCGAACCTCACCAATGGATACACTCGCAGCCGCGCTTACAAGAACGCGAAGTTGGCTCAATTGTGGTTCCTCTTCGAGTGGGAGCGCCAATTCGGAGCCGAGGGACCGCATACCGATGCTATCTCGCCCGGTTTTGTTCCCAGCACTGCGGCCCGAACCGCGAGAGGGATGCAGTGGTTTCTGCTTAGATTTGTCTGGCCTCTCCTGCCCTTCTCAACTTCGGTGACAAAAGCGGCAGTCCATGTGGGTCGGGTGTGCGAACGCGATCTCGATGAACCAGGTGGACGCCACTTCGAGGGTGAAAGATTGTCGGACCCTAGCGCGGATGCTCGCTCAAGAGATAAGGCAATCGCGTTCTGGACCATTGCGGCGTCCTGGCTCGGTATTGAGGGCTCCAGCGAGTCTCAGGTGCAATCAGCGGTCGGTTATAGCGGACTAGCGAATCGCGCGGGCGAGGATGGGTCCGGCGATGGCCATCAGTAGTACGTATGCGGCTGACAGAGACCCGATGCGTGGTTCAATTGCGGCGCCAAGGCCGGCGATGACGATGGAGAATTCGCCGCGCGGGACGAGGGTTAGGCCTGCCCTGATTCGCGAACGGCGATCATTGGTTTGGGATCGAGTTGCCCAGTAGCCGGTGAGGATTTTGGATGCCGTGGTGATCAGTGCAAGCACGCCAGCCGCAAGGATGACTGGCGGCAGAGTGCGGGGATCGATTTCGAGTCCAAAGAAGAAGAAGAACGTGGCCGCGAAGAGATCGCGCAGAGGAGTGAGCAAGCGATGAGATTGTTCGCTGATGGGCCCGGAGACGGCGATGCCGACGAGAAAGGCTCCGATCGCAGCAGAAACCTGTAGATGCTGGGCCAAGCCGGCAACGAGGAGTACGGTTCCCAGGATGCTGAGCAGAACGACTTCGTCCGATTGATGTGCGACAAGTGAACTGAACGAGTGGCCGTAGCGGGTAGCGATGAAAAGGACGATCAGGACCGTGGCGCAGGCGATGCCGACCGAAATGAGGATCTTTTGCGGGCCTCCGCCTACAAGGAGGACTGCGACCAAAGGAAGATAGACGGCCATCATCAGGTCTTCGAGGACGAGGATCGAAAGGATGGTGGGGGTCTCGGGAGCGTCGGTGCGATGAAGTTCGGTGAGCAGGCGTGCGACGATGCCGGAGGATGTGACGAGGGTGATTCCGCCGAGAAGGACGGAGGCGAGCGGAGACCAGCCGAGGAGGAGTCCGGCAAGGAAACCTGGCGGGAAGTTGAGGAGAAGATCGATACCCGCCCCTGAAATACCTTTGCGGAGACTTCTCGTCAGGTTTTCGCCGGAGTACTCGAGGCCGAGCATGAACAGAAGGAGCAGGACGCCGAGTTCGGCGCCGAGCTGGATGAATCCCTTTGTGAGGTTGAGCGGGAGAAGGCCGCCGTTGCCGAAGGCGAGTCCGGCGAGGAGATATAAGGAGATGGCGGAGAGTCCGAGACGGCGCGCAAGGCGGGCGAGGAAGGCAAGGCCAACCGCCACGCAGCCCAACTCGATGAACAGCTGTGCGTAGTCGGGTGGTGGCGCTGTCACTCAGGTCTCCTCAAAGCTTTCCCGCAGTTAACTCAAGTCTAGTCGGATGAGGCGGATAGTTTGGGAAGCCGAACGGCATTTACACTGGAAGAGCATGATTCCTACGCTTGCTTGGACCCCTGAAGGCGTCCGTTTCATTGATCAGACGAAGCTTCCCCTCGAGGAGAGCTATGTGCTCGCCACCGATTATGAACAGGTGGCGGATGTGATTGTGACCATGGTTGTGCGCGGCGCACCGGCGATCGGGGTGAGTGCGGCGTACGGCGTCGCGCTCGGTGCTATCCGGAGTTCGGCGAAGACTTCGCAGGAGTTCAAACCGGAATTCGAGAAGGTTTGCGCTCGGCTGGCCGGAACACGGCCTACGGCGGTGAACCTGTTCTGGGCGATCGACCGGATGAAGAAGGTGTTTGCCGGATTGCTTTCGATCGGGGCGACGATGAAGCAGGTTCAGGAGAAGCTGCTCTCGGAAGCACATGCGATGTACGACGAAGACATCGCGGCATGCAAAGCAATGGGCACGCATGGCGGAGCGTTGCTGCCGGATGAAGGTGGCGTCCTGACCCACTGCAATGCGGGCGCTCTGGCTACCTGTGGGTATGGAACGGCGCTTGGCGTCATTCGCTCGGCCGTGGAGATGGGCAAGAAGATCCACGTTTACGCAGACGAGACGCGACCCTTTCTACAGGGAGCGCGCTTGACTGCGTGGGAGCTGATGGAAGACGGGATTCAGACGTCGGTGATTTGCGACAACATGGCTGCCAGCCTGATGCGCGCGGGAAAGATCAAGGCGGTGGTTGTCGGCGCAGACCGGATCGCCGCGAACGGTGACTTTGCCAACAAGATCGGCACCTATAACGTGGCGATCCTCGCGAAAGAGCATGGGATTCCGTTCTACTGCGCGGCCCCGTGGTCGACGATCGACATGGAAACGCCGACGGGCGATGCCATTCCCATTGAGGAGAGGTCGGCAAAAGAAGTGACGCATCATGGCGGGAAGCAGCTTACTCCGCACAATGTGGGAATCTGCAATCCAGCATTCGATGTGACTCCGGCGAAGTACACGACCGCAATTATTACGGAGCGCGGCGTACTGAAGGCCCCGTTTTCGGAGTCTCTGAAAGAGATGGAGCTCGTAGCGGGATAGGCTGTGGGTTCTACAGTTGTAGAGGTTGTGATTCCCCATTTCCCGATTTTCCGGCTGCGGCAGAAATCGCTTGTGCGCGGAATTACCTTGTCGCTTGCGGCGTTCATCACGAGCCTGCTGCTGGCGGGGTTTCCCCACATCCAGAATCTGCATGGATCGTCGTGGCAAATTGTCGCCCTGCTTGCGGGCGCCTGGGGCATGGCGGAGACGGGCCGATGCATGCGGGGCAAGTGGAGCCTCTATTCCGCGGGAGTGCTGATCCTGCTGTATGCCGACCTGGTGATCCTTATGCTGATTGTGTTCCTGGTGGCCTATCCCCTCTAGATAGGCTCCATTCACGGTGCATGATGAAGCCGCAGATGATCAGTCCTACGGCGATGACACCGTAGAAGTAGTGCAACCAGACGATCGTTTTGAGCAGCCAGCATTCGGCGATGAGCCATACAAGCAGCACGCAGCCTTGGAAGGCGGTGAGCGCGGCGTGGTGAGACGAGCGCCTCAGCACCAGCCAGAAAATCGCGGTGGCGAGAACTCCGTTCGCCGCGAAGAGCAGGATGCCCGGGATCAGATACGTTTGAAATGGAGAATTCTCGAGCGTGCTCAACGGCAGAGTGGTGGAATTGCCGTGAGGGTGAACCATCATCGGAATAGATCCCGCTAATGCAGTGATGGCAAGAAAGCCGAGCAGAACGATAGAGATGTTGCGGACGAACCTCATCGCAGAAACCCATCAGATTGTTGGCGGGGAAGACATAGCGATTTTAACGCAATCATGTCATTGCTATAAGGAACCTGTGTAAGATGGGCAGACGCGCGCAGCGGGCTCTGGAACAGCTGGAAAGTTCACATTTCAAACCAGAAGGCCCATTCGGTAGGATGTGGGCAAACACCTCCAGGAGGAAAGCAATGCTGAAGGGTTTTCGTGATTTTGTACTTCGTGGAAACGTGGTTGACCTGGCCATAGCTGTCATTATTGGTGCGGCATTCACAAGCGTGGTCAATTCGCTGGTAGCTGACGTTCTAAATCCCATGATCGCGGCCGTGGGAGGCAAGCCGGACTTCAGCGCCATGGTTGTTCACGTCGGAACGGGCGTGATCAAGATTGGGAACTTCTTCAATGCCGTGATCTCGTTCCTGATTGTGGCGTTTGTTGTGTACTTCTTTATCGTGATGCCGACGGCGAGGATCATGGCGCGGTTCAAGCCGCCTGTGGTTGAACCGCCTGCGACGAAGAAGTGCCCGCAGTGCAAGAGCGACATTGCGCTCGATGCGACGCGGTGCGCGCATTGCACGCAGCCGGTCTCCTAGTAGAGCTGGCTTAATGGCATCCCAGGTCCGAACACACGGACCTGGGGCACCCGGCGAAAAAGAGTTCAGTGGTCAGGGGTCAGTGATCGATTTCCTTGCCGGTTCAGGCCCGCAAGGGATATACATTCGAAGGGCGCTCGCACCCGGCATAACCAAAGTCGTGCCCTGAAGCTGGCTTCGCCACAACCTCAGCAGGATTGAACTGGCCCTTGCGTTCCACTTCTATCCCTAGTCGAAGTTGCGGAGCGGTTCAGAAAAGGCGTAGAAGGCGATAAACGATAGCAGGGAGACAGCTGCCATGGCGGCTAAAGCGTGCCCTGTCGGGATATGGCGAGAAAGCTCGCCGGCCAGGAGACTTCCGATCGGCGGAAGGCCGAGGAAGCTAGTGGCATAGATGCTCATGATGCGGCCGCGCATCTCGTCCGATGACAGGTGCTGGATGGAGACGTTGAAGCAGGAGATCATCAGGATCCCGCAGAAGCCCTCGCAGAACGCGAGCCCGGCAGACAACGCAAATGTGTGCGAATAGCTGAAGAAGATGATCGCCGTGAAGAAGGCGACGCCGAAGCCTGTGAGGATGCGTCCGCGATGGCGGATGGTGCCGGAGATCGCCACGGTGAGCGCGCCTAACACCGAGCCGAATCCCGAGAAAGCCATCAGCCAGCCGAGACCGGCTTCGTTCAAGCCCAGTTGCACCTTTGCGAAGTAAGGGATGAAGGTGATGAACGGGAAGCCGAAGAAGCTGGCGAATGCTGTCATCCAGATCAGAACGTACATTTCACGATTGTTGCGAAGGTAAGCGAATCCTCCGTGGAGGCTCTGCCAGAGGCTCTGGTGGCGGTTGAGATTCTCTTCGGGGTACTCGATGCGGAGCAGCGCCCAAATGACGGCAAGGAAGCTGAATCCGTTGAGAAGAAAATTTCCGGCCATGCCGAAGATGGCCATTGCGTATCCGCCGAGCGTTGGGCCGAGGATGCGCGAGGTATTGAACTGCGCGGAGTTGAGGGCGATGGCGTTGGTGAGGTCTTCGCGCTTGACGAGTTTGGGCACGAGGGCCTGATAACTGGGCGCGTTCATGGCCATGGCAACGCCCGTGCCGAAGGCGATGGCGGCGATTCCCCACACGGCGATGCGATGAAAAAAGGTGAAGCCGGCAAGGATGAAGGCCAGCACCATCATCACAGACTGGGTGACGAGCAGCAGTCGGCGCTTGTTGACGCGATCGGCAATGACTCCACCGAAGAGGGTGACGAAGAGGAACGGAATCTGTCCGGCAAAGCCGATGACGCCGAGCCAGAAGGCGGAGTTGGTGAGGGTGAGAACGAGCCAGCCGCGGGCGACGTTCTCCATCCAGCTGCCGACGTTGGAAGTAAAGTTGCCGGCCCAGAAGAGACGAAAGTTGCGATTGCGCAGTGCGCGAATGACCTGGGGGAGCTCCGCCATCTCCGGCTCGAGCGGCTGAACGATTGCGGCGGCTTCTTCGGACGCAGCTGCGAGGTTCTCCTCGTTGAGTTTGGGTCGGGTGGGCAGGGGAGGCTCCGAAAGCTAGTTTAGATGCTGGCCAGCTCTTCGCCATTGGCTGTTGGCTTCAAACTGCGGAACTAGTAATGGGTGGCACGCGGAATTCTCTTCGAAGGCTGGCGAAGCCAGATCCAACCAGTTCAACACGAGGATCGTTCTGGAGCCGATCTGATCGGATGTGCCAGCGCTCGGGTAACCTTCAACATGTCGCCGACAAAGCTAGCTTTATCAACGAGTTGCGCGAAACTATCGTTGGCCAGATTTGAACCAATTGGGAACGCGATCAAAGCTTCGTGGCAAATCTCTGCCGAAAGCGGGGCGTTCAGTCCGAGAGGTGGACCGCCGGTGTTGTCACATTCTGAGGTCTTACGCCGTCCCACCGACGAAGAAAGCAGGAGACTGAGCTATGAGACGGACTTTCGCGATTGCCATTGGCGTGGTTTTAGCATTCGCCCTATTTGTGGTGCTGGTACATTTCGTTCTGGTTGCAGCGCATCTGTCGGAGCCTGCAGCAACGACGGTTCGCGGACTGACCGCACGAAGATTTTGGGCTAGCATTGCTGCTGTGCTGGGACTCGTGGGAGTGACTGGAGGCGGACTTTCTCTTGCCCGCCGGACGAATCCCCTCGGCGCCAAATGGGGACGGCGGGGGGCCATCCTTGCGCTGCTTGCCGGACCGTTGGCCGCGATCAATGGCGGGCTTAATCTTGCGTTTGCCAATGGAGGTCCCGGTACGGGAAACGGAGTGGTTGGTGCCGCCGCGGCGCTTGTGCTTGGAGTGTTCGGCGTGGCTCTCGGTGGGCTGGCGCTTGCGCGCCGTCCCACCCCGTTCATCGAACCGGAGAAGATGACGTGAATACCACCGATACAAGATCAGATGGCGCAGCGAGCTTTGAACCGCATCGCCGCCGGCTGCTTGGGCTCGCCTACCGCATGCTCGGCTCGATGTCCGATGCAGAGGATGCAGTCCAGGAGACCTATCTGCGCTGGCATCGGGCTGACCGAGAGAAGGTTCTTGAGCCTAAGGCATTTCTTATGACAACGACAACTCGGATATGCCTCGACATGCTGACGTCGGCACGCGCCCGACGGGAGGAATATGTCGGTCCCTGGTTGCCGGAGCCAGTTTTTGACACTGGGGCGCTTGCGCCGGACAGTCGCACTGAGATGGCTGAAGATCTGTCGATAGCTCTGCTCGTGATTCTCGACAACCTTTCGCCACTTGAGCGCGCAGCGTTCCTCCTCCATGAGGTGTTCGACTTTTCATTCAGCGAAGTAGCAAGCGCACTTGATCGGAGCGAAGCCGCGTGCCGGCAGCTTGCATCGCGCGCGCGAGCAGAGATACGCGCAGCGCGTCCATGCGGGACGACTGCACCGAATGCGCGAAGGGCCGGGCTCGACCCGAAACACGCGCAGCTGATGTCAGCTTTCGCTACGGCCACTGCAGCAGGCGATCTCAACGGCATCATGCAGTTTCTCGCGAGTGATGTGCGTGTCGTGACGGACGGAGGCGGAAAGGTGCGTGCGGCATTGAATGTGATCGAGGGCGCCGACCGGGTTGCCAATTTCCTCATTGGCGTGACCCGCAAACGCACGGATGCGTGGTGGCAGGAGGATTTCAAACTGCGGCCGGGAACCATCAACGATCTGCCCGGGCTGATTGTCGATTCGTCCAACGGGCCGGTGCAGACTACGGCGTTCGAAATTGATGGTGATGTAATTCGTGCGATCTATATCGTCCGCAATCCGGATAAGCTGCGCCACCTGGCGCCAATAATGCCTGAAAAAGCTGCGTCGCTGCATGAGTCACCACTGGAGGAATCAAGATGACTGGAGCATCTGAGGGCGAATGTAGCCAAAACCAATCAGCGACGAAGGGCCTTATCGCCGGGTTCTGGGGTGTGCGATACCAGGTGAAAGATGTTGAGCGGGCAATCGAGTTTTACACGGCAATCCTCGGATTCAATCTCGACATGCAGGTCCTTCCCGCTTTCGGGCAGGTTTCGACCGATGGGCTGAAGCTGATCTTGAGCGGCCCCGGTGCTTCTGGATCTCGCCCGATGCCGCAGGGACGTCAGCAGGAACCGGGCGGATGGAACCGTGTGGTTCTGCGAGTGGAGGATTTGCCTACACGGATCGCCTTCCTCAAAAGCGCAAATGTGTGCTTCAGAAATGAGATGGAGACCGGGCCGGGTGGAAGACAGATTCAGATTGAAGATCCGGACGGCAATCCCATCGAGTTGTTCGAACCGACCGGGCAGTAACTTCAGGGCAAGGCTCATTCGGAAGAGCCGCCTGCTCGGGTAGTTCATGAGCGGCGACAATCGAGAGACCCAGCCCCTAGGCACCTTCGGAGTCCTTCACTCCGCTGCGCTCCGGCCCGGAATGAGAGTCTGTGGCGGAGCGACGAGTACACTGTTGCTTTGTGACTCGCTTCTACTCCCATGACAAGGACGATTGGATGACTCTGCGCGTTTGGCTCGCAGTTTTGGCAGCTTCTTGTGTTGTCGTTCCCAATGGTTTGCCGGCGCAGAGTGCTGGCGTGAAACCCGCTCAAGCAGAGGTTGGGCGGGGCGCATCGGCCGCCGTGGGAAAAGACTCGGTGTTCGGGTATGCGGACTTCACGAAAGAGGCCGTGATCGAGCAGAAGTTCCTGGCTGTTCCGAGCGCGAAGCTTGCGGGCGACGAGTTGAAGACGCTGACGGCAGAGCCGCATATCGCTGCGAGTCCTGAGGACCGGAAGACGGCGGAGTATGTGGCTCAGAAGTTCAGGGCAGCGGGACTTGAGACGGAGATCGTTCCTTATCGCGTGCTGATGAACCAGCCGAAGGCGGTGAAAGTGGAGGCCTTCGACGCGAGCGGCAAGGAGCTGATGAGCGGGCCGCGATCAGAACGTGTGCAAGGTGATCCATTTGATGACAATCCCAAAGTGGTGATGCCGTTCAATGGGTCGTCGGGATCGGGCGATGTGACGGGCGAGGTGGTGTACGCGAATTACGGGCGGCTGGAGGACTTCGACGAGCTCGAAAAGCAGCATATCGATCTGCACGGCAAGATTGTGATCGTGCGGTATGGCGCCAACTTTCGGGGAGTGAAGGTGTATATCGCGGAGAAGCGGGGGGCGGCGGGAGTGCTGATCTACAGCGATCCGCAGGATGACGGGTTCTTCAAGGGCGATCCGTACCCGATGGGCCCGTGGCGGCCGGAGTCGGGTGTGCAGCGCGGAAGCGTGCAGTATCTGTTTAAGTATCCCGGGGATCCAGAGACTCCGGGTGTGGCCTCGACGGCGGATCTGCCGGATTCGTCGCGAGTGAGCCCCGAGGGGAATCAGCCGCACATCATTTCGATTCCGCTGAGCTATGAAGATGCTGCTCCGATTCTGAAAGCCATGAAGGGACCCAGCGTACCGCAGGGCTGGCAGGGATCACTTCCCTTCCGCTACCACCTGGGACCGGGTGGCGCGAAGGTGCACCTGGTTTCGCAACAGGATTATCAGCGGCGGACGATCTGGGATGTGGTGGGAAAGATCAAGGGTACCGACTCGCCGGAGAGCTGGGTAGTGGTGGGCAATCACCGGGACGCGTGGGTTTACGGCGCCGTGGATCCGAACAGCGGAACCGCGGCAATGCTGGAGGCGGTGCACGGAGTGGGCGCGCTGATCCATGACGGATGGAAGCCGAAGAGAACGATCCTGTTCTGCAGCTGGGATGCGGAAGAAGAGGGGCTGATCGGCTCGACCGAGTGGGTGGAGCAGCATGCGGACCAGCTGAAGAACGCGGTGGCGTACTTCAATACCGATGTCGCGGTGAGCGGGCCGGACTTTGGAGCTTCGGCGGTGCCCTCGCTGAAGAACTTTATGCGCGAGGTGACGAAGTCGGTGCCGAGTCCGATGGGGGATACGGTGTACCAGGAGTGGCGCGCGAACCGGCATGGGTCGAATGAGCACCGGGCGAGCAATGCTCCGCCGCCGCCGGCCGATGAGGTGCATGTTAGCGACCTGGGTTCGGGGTCGGATTTCACCCCCTTTTTGCAGCATGTGGGCGTGCCGTCGACAGATGTGGGATCGGGCGGGCCGTATGGGGTGTATCACTCGGTGTTTGATAACTATGCGTGGTTCACGCTGAATGCTGATCCGCATTTTGTATATCTGCAGCAGATGGCGCGGGTGCTGGGTGTGGAGACGCTGCGAATGGCGGATACGGATGTGCTGCCGTATGACTACGAGGCGTATGCGCGCGAGGTGAAGGCGTATATCGAGTCGGCCAAACGGAAGGCGGAGGACGCGAAGGTGCCGGGGCTGGATTTTGGGCCGGCGCTGGCGGCGGATGGGAAGTTTGCGGCGGCGGCGGAACGTGTCCATAAGCTACAGCTGAGTCCGCCGGCTGACCTGGCACAGTTCAACTCGACTCTAAGAGCGGCAGAGACGGCGCTGGTATCGCAGGCTGGGCTGCCGAACCGTCCCTGGTACAAGCACACAATTTACGCTCCGGGGGAATATACGGGCTATGCGGCGGTTGTAATCCCAGGAGTGAATGAAGCAATTGAAGCAAAAGATGCGGGACGGGCGCAGCAGCAGCTGGGAGTGCTGACGCAGTGCCTGGAGAGAGCTGCGCAAACACTTGAATCTGCTCACTGAGGGGACAAGTGCGGAGTCTCACATTTGGGGCGAAAATCGGGCGCCAAAATGTGATTCAGATCACGGATGTTGACCCGGAGATGGTCAGGACCATTGATTTGTCTCAGGGGCGCTCGTATCGTTAAGGCTAGAGATATGAAGAAGTCTTCCAACTCGGTGCGGATCGGATTCGCGGTCGCGGTCATCCTGGGAACGATTGGGTGGCTGGCGTTTACCTCGTACGGCGCCAACAAGAGCTATTACGTCACAGTCCCCGAGCTGGTCAAGATGGGCGACAAGGCGTACACGAGCAATTTGCGGGTGGAAGGCTTTGTGGAGCCCGGTTCGATTCAAACCGAAGGCCCGCACGTCACGTTCGTTCTGAATGAGTTTGAGAGCCACAACGCGAATGCTCCGAAGGGGCGGAAGCTGACGGTGGTCTACAAAGGATCAGAGCCGCCACCGGACACCTTCAAGGACGATGCGCAGGCGCTGGCGATGGGGACAATTGCGCGGGATGGGGTGTTCCACGCAACGGCATTGCAAGCGAAGTGCGCCAGCAAGTATGCGCCGGCTCAGCCAGGGCAAAAACCGGGGATGACGCCGCAGAAACAGGCGGCTCCGGCCAGCAACTCACGCGCGAATGCGACGCCGGTCGATTCCGGCAAGGAGACGGCTGGTATCGCCGGCAACTGATCTCATGACCGACCGGGAGGCCGCCAGTTCGACCGTTTGCGCCCGGGTCGAAAATGTTTCCAAACTATTTGGGTCGTTTGCTGCGCTGAGGCAGGTGTCTGTCGATCTCGAGCGGGGGAAGTGCTACGTCCTGATCGGCGAGAATGGCGCGGGTAAATCTACTCTGCTGAGGATTCTGGCCGGGTTGCTGCGGCCTACGGGCGGCAAGGTCACGATCTTTGGCGAGGGCGAGCCGCACGATGTGCGCGACCGCATCGGGTACATGAGCCATGCGCCGATGCTTTACGACGAGTTCACAGGGCAGGAAAACCTGAAGTATTTTGCGAGCCTTTATCCGGGGCGGGAGTGCCTGGATCCGGCAGAGGCATTGCGGCAGGTGGGGCTCGATCCGAATTTAAGCAGGCCGCTGGGGCAATATTCGCAGGGGATGCGGCAAAGGACTTCTCTCGCCCGTGTGCTGATGCCAGTGCCGGAACTGCTGCTGCTCGATGAGCCTTTCTCGAACATGGATATTGAGTCGACGCGGCAGATGGTGGAGCTGCTGGCGGGGTTCCGGCACTCGAGCCGGACCATTGTGATTACGACGCACCAGCGGGAACACGCTGCGCCAATTGCGGACTGGGTGCTGCGGCTGAAGGGCGGCCGTGTGGCGGAGTGCGTGCCGGGGAGCCCGACGCTATGAAGACCAATGGCGCGCGGTTTCTTGAGTCGCTGGGAATTCCTTTCGAGTTACGGGAGTACGAGGTTGATCCGGAAGATCTGTCGGCCATTTCGGTTGCGAGGAAGGTGGGGATGCCACCGGAGCAGGTGTTCAAGACGCTGCTGACGACCGGCGGGCCGGGAACATTTGTGTTCGCGGTGATTCCGGGAGATGCGGAGCTGGATTTCAAGAAGCTGGCACGGGCGGCGGGATTGCGCAAGGCCGAGATGGTTTCTCTGAAGGAAGTGCAGCCGCTGACGGGGTATATTCGCGGGGGCGTGACGGTGTTTGGCGCGAAAAAGACATACCCCGTGTATGTGGATGAGACGGTGATCCTGTTTGACCAGATCAGCGTGTCGGCGGGGACACGAGGAACGCAGTTGATCCTGAAGCCGGAGGACTATCTGAAGGCGGCCGAGGCTCTGGAAGTTCCGGTTGCGACGGCGGACCTGACGAAGGATGGAGCGCGATTGACGGAGGGAGAACAACGATGAACTCCGTTTTCTGGACCCACCTTGTCAAGGACCTGCGCATTGAGTGGCGGTCGCTGGATGCGATCGTCTCGATGTTGTTCTTCTCGGGGCTCGTAGTGGTGCTGTTTTCGATTGCGTTTGATCCGCGCGGCGCTTTCTCGCAGCAGATTGCGGGCGGAGTGCTGTGCGTGGCGACAATGTTTGCTTCGGTGTCGGCGCTGAACCAGGCCTGGGCGCGGGAGATTCGGCACCAGGTGATGGACGCGCAGCGGATGACGCCGAGTTCCGGAGCACAGCTCTATTTTGCGAAGGTGCTGGTGAACTTCATCTTCGTAACGGTGGTGCAGGTTGCGCTGGCTCCGTTCTTTTTTGTGATGTATAACCTGCAGGTTGCCGGCGACGCGCGCATATTGGCTCTGATCTTGCCGCTGGGCACCTGGGCGCTGGTGTGCAATGGCGTGTTCTTTGCCGCGCTCTCGATCAGGAGCAGGAATCGGGAGCTGCTGCTGTCGCTGATTCTGTTTCCGATTTTCATCCCTGCGCTGCTGGGGATGGTGCAGGCAATGAACGGCGTGCTGACGGGCGATCATGATCCGTGGTTGTGGATCAAGATGCTGACGGGATACGACATTATCTTTACGACGGTAAGTTTGCTGCTGTTTGATGTGGTGTTTCATGCGGAGTGAGGGCTCGATATCTGCCCAACTTCCGATGGAGACTTGGGATTTGTCAGGGGCGTAGACTGAATTCACGCGCACAGGAAACGTTATGAAGAAGGCTGCATTTACACTCTTCCCCGTCATCACAATCCTGCTGATGATCTGGGGGTACTACCAGGCAATTTATGTGGCGCCGGATGATGCGCTGCAGGGATATGTCTTTCGCATCATCTACTACCATGTGCCCTCGGCTTCGGTGGCGTTCTGTTTCTTTGCCGTAAGCCTGCTGGGGTCGATCGGGTACCTGGCGTTTCGGAGAAGCCATCCAAACCGCGCGCAGATTGCGGACGCTTGGGCGCTTGCGGGCGCCGAAGTTGGCGTGGTCTTTAACACGGTTGTCCTGACGACGGGGCCGCTGTGGGGGCGGCGAGCCTGGGGCATCTGGTGGACGTGGGATGCAAGGCTGACGACGACCCTGGTGCTGTGGCTGATTTATGTCAGCTACCTGCTGCTGCGCAGGTTTGCTGCGGGTCCGCAGATGCAGACACTGGCTGCCGTGCTGGGAATTTTCGGCGCTCTCGACGTTCCAATCGTTTACATGTCGAACCGCTGGTGGCGAACGCAGCATCCTGCGCCGGTATTTGGCGGAGACGAGGGTTCAGGCATGAAGGATCCGACGATGATCCACGCGTTCCTATGGAACATGCTGGCGTGGTTCTGCTGGGGCCTTCTCGTGCTGTTTATCCGTTACCACGTAGAGCGTCGTCATCAACAGTATGCGGCGCTGGAAGCGGAAGAGGCGCTGGCGAGCGCGGACTGACACGCGGGTATATAGGAGAGAGTTATGGATCAACGGGATATTCTCGATCATCAGTTTGTGACCGCTGCGTACACGGTGACGTGGGTGATTCAGCTTGCGTATTTGGCTTGGCTGGGATGGAAGTGGCGCAGTGAGAAGCGGAATGCGGAGCGGAGATCGCGGGAGACGAGCAGGTAACTACCTGCTCCCCAGGTCTCAGAATCGAGACCTGGTGCACCCGACCGACATTCGGCCATCCACTTGTTGCCGTAAACTTTGAGTGAGGATCCAGTGATGTTAGTCGTAATGAAGGCGCAGGCCACAGAAGAGCAGATCAAGGCCGTCTGCGACCATATTGAGTTTCTGGGATATCGCCCGCACCCAATGCCCGGCGCGCAGCGTACAGCAATCGGAATCACCGGGAATCAGGGCGAGGCTAACCGGGGCAATCTGGAAGAGATGGCTGGCGTTGCCGAGGTCATCAAGGTTTCGAAGCCCTACAAGCTGGCCAGCCGGGACGTTAAGGAAGAGAACACCATCATCCGCTTTGCGGGAACTGACGCGACGATCGGCGGAGAGAATCTGGCGATTGTGGCGGGGCCGTGTTCGATTGAGAGCCGGGAGCAGGCATTTGCAATTGCAGAGCAGGTAGCTGCTGCAGGTGCGCAATTCTTCCGGGGCGGAGCGTACAAGCCGAGGACTTCGCCGTATGCGTTTCAGGGATTAGGTCTGGATGCGTTGAAGATTATGGCGGAGATTCGCGACCGGTTCGGGCTGCGGATCATCACGGAAGCAATCGACAATGAGACGCTGGATCTTGTCGCGGAGTGGGCCGATGTTGTCCAGATCGGCGCGCGCAATATGCAGAACTTCTCGCTGCTGAAACATGCGGGCCGGCTGCGGATGCCAATACTGCTGAAGCGCGGAATGAGCGCAACGCTGGATGAATTTCTGATGGCGGCCGAGTACATCATGAGCGAGGGCAACTATGAGGTGATCCTGTGCGAGCGCGGTGTGCGGACATTTGCGGATCACACGCGGAACACTCTTGACCTGAGTATTGTTCCGGCCGTGCAGAAGCTGAGCCATCTTCCGATTCTTGTCGACCCCAGCCATGGAACAGGCAAGCGGGATAAGGTGCTGCCGATGGCTCGGGCAGCAGCGGCAGTTGGTGCGGACGGCATTCTGGTTGAGGTACATCATCAGCCGGAGAAGGCGCTGTCGGATGGGCCACAGTCGATTTATCCGGAGCAGTTTGCCCAGATGGTGAACGAGATCGAACAGATTGCGCCCATCGTGAACCGCAGATTGCAGCGCGGGATTCGGGTGGAGACCGCGGCGAAATAAAATGTCGCGACCTTACGAACGGATCGAAGTCCTGTTGTATCCCAGGTCCCCAAAAGCGAGGGACCTGGGGCACCCGAGTTTTTGGCTTAGCGGAGTTCTGATCGCCGCATGCTTCGCGGCTTTCGCTCTCGCAGGATGCAGGGCGCACGATTTTCCGCAATATGACGCAAAGTATCGGGAATTTGCGTATGTGACGAACGCAGGCAGCGGAACGGTGTCGGTATACGACGTAGTGAACGTTCGTGTCGATCGCGAGATCCAGGTTGGGCTGAATCCTACGGCTGTAGCAGCAAACCCCGTCCGCAATGAAGTCTACGTCGTGAATACGGGGACTCCGAACGGGCAAGGATCTGTCGCCGTCATCGATGCCGAAAAGAACCTGGTTGCAGGAACGATCGCGGTACATAAGGTACCGGTGGCAATCGCGATCGATCCGAACGGCAATACCGGTTACGTTGTGAATTCTGGTTCGAACACGGTGTCGGTGCTGGATCTGAAGGCGCATCGCGAAGTGACGCAGATCGGCGTGGGCGAAGGTCCCGCAGCTGCGCGCGTTGCACCAGATGGCAAGACGCTGGTGGTAGCAAATCGCGGCGGGAATTCTGTGACCGTGGTGGATACGGGTACTCAGAAAGTCCGTGCCGTATTCGAGGGGTGTCCGGGGGCGGCGGATGTGGTGATTCTGCCGGATTCTTCCAAGGCGTTTGCCGCGTGCAGTGGCGGGCACCAGGTGATGGCGCTGCAACTGGCGCATGAAGCGCGGACGGATGGCAGGGCGGCAACCACGGACCGGTTGGAATCGCTTCTGGATGTTGGACGTTCGCCGATACATCTTGCGCTGAAGCCCGATGGCGGTGAGATGTTCATTTCAAATTCGCTTTCCAATTCAATTTCGGAAGTCGTAACGAGCACGGATGATGTGGGCGGCGCGTACCTGATGGGCGCCAGTCCGGTACGCGGGCTGGTGTCGGCGGACAATTCCCTGCTCTATGTGGGCAATCTCCATTCGCAGGAAGTGGCGGTATACGCGATCGACGACGGAAAGCGTGTGGCTGCAATTCATGTTGGCGACGGGCCGTCGGCGCTGGCGTTTTCGACCGCAGGGCATTTGCTATTGGTCGTAGACGCACGGTCAGGCGATGTGGCCGTGGTGCGGACTGCGAACCGGCAGATGTTCACGATGCTGCCAGCGGGCCGCGGACCGAACGCGATTGCGGTGAAGTCGTTCAAGGTCTCGTAGAGCGGCGCGTTGGATGATCTCTCATACATCTCTTCGAGATGTGCTTATGCGGATTGCGGATCGAGCTTTGTCGTTTCCACCCATTCGCCAAAAAGCGCCGAATGGATGCGGCACCCAACTTTTTTACAGATCTTCCACCTTCAGTGTGACGTCGGAGCCTTTCCACGCGGTATCGAACTGCTGCTTGATCCATGAGGCTTCATAGGCGCGGTTCTGACGGGTAAGGGTTTCTGCGAGGCCATACAGAGAGCGGGGATTGCGCGGGTTGCGCTGAAGGTCGTCACGAAAGACCTGCTCGGCGGCCTTGAGGTCGCCGGACTGAAGTAGTATGCCGCCGAGAGATTCGCGGACAGGGTAATACCAGTCGGCCGGTTCGTCGTAGAGAAGCTGGTCCTGATTGGAGACGGCTCCGCGCAGGAGGTCAATTGCGGCGCTCTTGTCGCCTTTCGCGGAGGCAATACGCGCACCAAGTATGTCTGCAGCGATCCGGTAGATCTGCACGGTGTGATTCTGCACTGGGGGCGAGAAGATGTCGTCCTTCGATGTTGCCTCTTCGATTGCAATGAGTCTCTTGTGGAGTTCTTCGGCTTCGGTGATCTTGCCGCGTGCGGCGAGGGCCAGACCGCGGCTGTAGAGCCAATAGGCCTTAAGGACGTTGGTCTGCGAAGCAGGCTCGGGTGTGGCGAGGAGATCGTCCCAGCGAGCGCACCGAGCAGCGATGGCGTATTGCATGCTCATGAAGGGCTCCACCATGCCCCCCATGGCTTTGTCGCTTGCCATGGGGCGCAGGTTTTCGGCGAGACGATCGGCTTGCGATTTGGCTTCGCCGCAGCGGCCCTGCATGCTGGCGGAGACAGCTCCGAAGTGGAGATTGTGGGAGTAGTACATCATCATGTACATGCCCTGCGAGCCGGAGGCAGCGGCGTAGGTCTCATCGGCTCGGGCAGCAGCAACGTTCTGCGCGCGTGCTCCATCGAAGTTGCCGGTGCGTTCGTAGATATGCGCGGGCATGTGGACAAGATGACCGGCGGCGGGAGCGAGCGAAGGAATGCGATCGGCATAGGGCAGCGCTCGTTCGGGATTGGGCGAGGCTTCGACGGCGTGGATGTACAGATGCATGGCGCCGATGTGGTTGGGATCGCGGCGGAGAACTCCTTCAAGCGTGGCAACGATCTTTTGGGTGCCTTCGGCGGGTGTGCCATCGGCGTTCCAGAGCTGCCAGGGTCGGAGGTTCATGAGGCTGTCTGCGTAGAGGGTCGCGGCGTCGAGGTCGTCAGGGTAGCGATGGGCGAGTTCGGCCATCGCTTTGGAGTAGCTGATGTCGAGCTGGTGGTAGTCGGGTTTGGGGTCGGCGGAGAAGCGTGTGCACATTGCGTCGATGTAGGCCTGTTCGATAGGGACGGCATGGGAGGCGAGGGCGTGGGCTTTGCCGCATGCTTCGACGGCGAGCTTCTCGTGCTCAGGATCGACGGGGAGGTTGTAGTTGGGACCGACGGCTAACGCCACTCCCCACCAGGCCATCGCGAGTTTGGGATCGAGTTCGGCGGCGCGGTGGAAGGAGCGGGCGGCCTCATCGTGGTTGAAGGCGTAGATGAGACGGAGCCCCTGATCGAAGAACTTCTGCGCTTCGGCGTTCTCGGTAGAAACGGGATGGTGGAGGGTGCTGAAGCCATCCATGAGGTAGGGTGGCTTCTGCTGTGCGCAGATGGCGGTGGCTGCACAAACCGCTGCGATGAGCACGAGATTTCTCACGGCAAGACCTCCACGAGGAAATCAGGAACGGGAGCTCAGGATACTACCGCACTCGCGGCAGACGTAATGGGGTGTTGTGCGTGCCTGGGTCGATCGCGCTCTCAGGGGACGATGATGAGTTGGCTGGGGCGCGCGAAGACCGGCTCTTTTCTGCCAATGTCGAAAGCTACAGCCACCTGGTATGTGCCCGGCGGCATGTTGAGCTTGTCCAGATCGAGCTGGCCGGAGGCAATGAATCCGCGCACTGTGCCGCGGGTGATCTTCATCGGAATGGGAGGGCGATCTTCGATCTTCACGAAGGCTTTCCAATGTTTCAAGATGAGCGGCTCGAGATTGTGATCGGCTGCGTAGAGGCGGACCAGGACAGTAGGTTTCGTATGCAACGAGAATGTGCCAGCGGCGGGTGGAGCAAGTAGACAGCCGTCGAACAGCAACGGATCAAGGAGATTCTTACGACCTTCCCGCTCCTCGTCTGAGAGACAGCGGCTTGCAAGCAGCGTGTGGCTCAGCCGGATGGCGCCGAATCCAGCTCCAGGATCGGCCGTGAATGGGAAGGAGCGCGTAGTGAGCCGCTTGGATGTTTCGTCCATGGCTAAGAGACGCAGTTCATAACTGCCGGGATGAAGCGGAAGTTCGCGCTGCCAGTGGATCGTCGGGGCGCCTCCGCTGGAGTCGTTCCATGCGCGTTCTGTGATCCACGAACCGACAGGATGACCGATGTTCTGGTTGATGAGCTGGACGTACAGTCGAAGCTTGGAATTCTGGACGCCGGATCGATCGCTTGCCGGCCACGCAATATCCGCGGCCATGAGTGTAGTGGACATCCCGTTGGTGTCCGGGAAGATCCACACACGGGTTGCGGCATCAAGCCCGTTGGGATTCGCACCCGAGTCCAGCGCTGCACGGATCGCGGCTGGGACTCGCTGTCGACTTTCAGAGTTGGGCGCAACATAAAAGCTGCTGTACCGGGTGTGAACGCGGGACGAGCGCACCTGGACCGAAACAGGGTGCCAGCTTCCGTCCGCTTCGAGGATTCGGGGGCGGAAGGTGATGCGGTAGAAGCCGGCAGCATCTTCCGCAATGCGTTCAAGGGCCTCTTGCATGGTTCGTGCGGAGCGGCCGCCGGTCTGGTAGGCAGACCATGCGAAATCGGCGACGTCTGCACCCAAGCGGACAAGGGTGGAGTTGATCTGGCTGGCTGCCATCTCTCCCGGCGGCAAAGGGAACGGCATGGGCCGCATGGCTTCAGGCTGAGCCGCATTGGCAGCGTCACCAAAGGGTGTCAATACCCCAGGGCCGGAGGCCTGGAAGGTGTACATGGGAGCCTGAGCACTTCGCGCTGCGTCGATGAACTGAGATGGGCTGACGCGAAGCAGACCGGGATTTCGCGCTATCGGATCGGCTATATCGAAAACGAAGTCTGACGCGAATATGACGGCGCGGCGGCCGGGCTTGACGCCTAGCTCTGCGATGGCGCGACTGGCGAGAGGCACCCACGGACTACTCTCGATGAATTGAGGCGGGCTGAAGTGGCGTGCGAGGAAATAGAGGCGGGATTGAATGGCATTGATGTCTCCCCTGAAGGGAGTCAGTTCGCAGCCATCGTCGAAGAGGGCGAAGGACCAGTCGGCGGGGTGGGGCTGGCTCAAGAACTTCTGGATGCCGGTGATCGAGGCATTTCTGCCGGTGGCGGACATGGGAGCGAGGATGATCAGGACCCAGGTGGTCGAGCGTGCGGTCTTGGTGATTGGTGATGTGCTCTGAGCAAGATTCGTCGCGGTTGAAGATTGGGGAATTGGAGAGCCCGGTTCTGTAACAGGAGGAGCTGACGTCAGCTCCTGAAAGCTTTGCACGGAGACGACGGGGTCAGGACTGCCGTTCTCGTTGACGACGAAATTCGCCGGTTCGAGACCGGAGATGGGGCGGCCGCTGCCATCGCGTACCTGCACCTGAACGGTTGCATACCAGTTTGTTTCTGAACTGGCCGCCGGCGGAGCAGTTTGGCACTGGAGGGAACCGAGGAAGAGAACGAGGGAGCAAGCCGCCAACGTGCTGGAGCGGGTATCCATGGAGAGGGCCGTGATAATCGCCCGCAGGATACACCTGTTCGTGAGATGAGGCTGTGATCTAGCTTTTGGCCGGTCTCTCAGGTTTGGGCACTGCGCTGAACTGAGCGCCGGCAAAGAGGATGAGGCCGGATATGTATGCCCAGAAGAGGAGTCCGACGGAGACGAAGAAGGGACCGTACAGCGCTTTCAGGTCCATGTGGGGGAGGATGGCGACGTAGGCTTCCTTCGCGGCGAGCCAGATGATTCCAGTGACGATGGAGGTGCGGATCACAAGGCGAGCGGGAATGCGGCGGTTGGGCAGAAGCCAGTAGATCGAGAAGAAGAACAGGATTGAGGCAAGCCCTGTAGTGATGGCGAGCCATACGTAGCTGATGCCTTCGAAGACGACGTTCTGCGTGTGATGAAAGAAGACGAAGCCGAGAAGCTGACGCTGCCAGGTGGTGAGAAAGACGCTGCCGAGGGCGAGAAGCACCATGAGGATGGCGAGTCCGAAAGCTACGACCTGGTTGAGGAGATAGTTGCGGCTCTTGGTTACACCCCAGGCCTGGTTGAGCGCAACCTCCAGGGGCAGGAATACACCGGTGCAGGAGATAAGAATCATCAAGACGGATAGAGCCTGCACGCCGTGACGTGACGAGAGGGCGGCGGCATTTTCAAGGCGATAAGTGAGAAATCCCTGGGTTGCGGTGGTGGGTAGAAATTCTTCGACGATCTTTGTGACCATGTTGGCCATGTCCTGCGAATGAAAGACGGAGAGAGAGATGGTATAGAGCAGGACGATGAGCGGGATGAACGAGATGATGGCGTTGGCGGCGACGCTGAACGCGTAGGTATGGACCTCGGCGTCAAGGAGGTACTCGATGACGGGGGCGCATTTTCTGCGCAGCTGGTACCACTTGGAAGTCTGGGCTGGCTGGGTTTGATCGAAGCCGCGCGCTTCCGGTACTGGTTCGGCAAGGACGGATACGGAATTTGAAACGTTTGCCACGCTTCTCCTCAAGGCAGGAAGGGGGTGTCCTTCAGACCTGTGCCCTGGCGCCGGAATCCGTTTCGAGGAAGAAACGATTTCGCCAGCCGAGAGGCGGATGTGAACCGGCTGGGTACTTCCCGGTTTGGGGGATGGAATCTAACACCATTTTTTCATAAGCTGCGGGAACCGGGTTGTTACCGAAGGGGTAGGGTAAATTTTTCCTTGCTTTTGAGGTACATACCTGCCATAACTTGAGCACGGCGTGCCGGAGACATGCTGTTCTCTGCAAGATTTCAGGAAGGCCATAGCAGTGAAGTTTTGGTGTTTGGAAAGCACAACCCCAATCCAGCGATGAATCGAGCTGCCACAGCGCTTTTATTGAAGCGCGTCGGCGGCTCGCGCCGTTTCTGGGATGGTTTCGCCTCGCGCTGACGGATCCTGCGGCAACAAAAGATGGGAACGTGGGAATGAGGTTTCCCCAATGTGCTAACCGCAAAAGGAGAAGGTAGATGAAGGAGCAGGGCGTAGTGAAGTGGTTCAATGGGGCCAAAGGATATGGATTCATCCAGCGGTCGAGCGGTGAAGACGTATTCGTGCATTTTTCGGCCATCAATGAGAGCGGCTATAAAACGCTGAACGAAGGCGAAGCAGTCGAATTTGAGTGCCAGCAGGGACCCAAGGGACTGAGTGCAGCCAATGTCAGCCGGGTGATCGGATAGCAGGCTTTTCGGGGTCGGAAACGCGGGCCACGTTGTTGTTTTGCTGATTTGCCTTTGGTAGCACTTTTCCGGGGTCGACTCAAAAAATTCAAGATTGCTGGCGGCAGATCGGGAGTAGCCGTGTGCGGCGGGAGTGTGTCTGGATGCAGGCCTGATGGCTGGGTGCATCGCGTGACTCGCTTCGGCTTAACGCGTCCTGATCTGCTGAAGCGCCGTTCTTGCGGCGCACGGGAATCTGCGTTCGTCACGAAATCGATTAGCTATGTTGGATTCCGTGATCCAATTGCGCTGAGGTCTCGCCTGACTGCATGTTGAACTCCATCACTCCGTTTTTTATCGTCGATGACCTGGAGGCCACGGTTGAGTTTTATGAAACTCAACTCGGGTTCGAGGTCAGGTATAGAGGGGGCAGAGACGGAACCGCTGCGGACTATTGGGCGTTCGTCGGACGTGATCGGGTAATGATCATGTTCAAGGCAATCGCGCCGGATGTGCATCCGCAGCCGAATAGTGCACACCACGGGTGGGCACGCTGGGACGCGTACGTGAATGTCGATGATCCCGACGGTCTGTACGCGGAATTTGCGGGACGGGGAGTCAAGTTCCGGCAGGAAGTTGGGGATACTTCGGATGGACTGAGGGCGTTTGAGGTGATCGACAACAACGGGTATGTGATTTGCTTTGGAAGACCCATCGCGAAGAACTCTTGATAGCGGTGAGATCAATGAGCTTCTGCATTTTGCTGGTCGGATACATTCTGGCTTTCGTAGGTGGCGGGATTACGGTACTGATCCTTCTCTCCAGTTTCCTCTCCGGAAGCTGGAGCTTCGGACACGGGTACCCGATCTTGGTTGTGAGCTTGCCGGCGCTGATCATTGGAGTATTTTTGGTGCGATTTGTTGCCAAGATCAAGCAAATCTAAACCCGCCTCAGGTTGCATAATCCTTATTGCAAATTCCACACAAAGGATCAGAGATCTAGCTCCAGAATTTCCGCGATGCTTCCGAGGGGTTCGCCTGGGATCGGCGGAGTTCGTGATGCTTCGCAGAAACTTGCGTTCATCTCTGCTCGTCGCACCGACATCGCGCGGCGTCTTTTCAGTGAGGGATCCGCCGCAATAGGATACCGAGCCCAATGACCGATTCTTTCAGAGGCTTTGGTGGCTTCACCCTCACCTGGTCTTGGATTTGATCGAGCTACGGTAGCGAAAGGACGATGACGCTCGACGCCTCGGGAATTGAATATGGCGAACCGGAAGCTTCCTTCACGCTGGTCGACGTAGCTGTGTAGACGTGCAGAGCATTCTGGCTCAGAGCGTACAGGTGGTTGGATTTGTCCCAGCCAAACTCGAGGAAGTGTTCGCTGGAGTGAAGGACACCTGTATATTTCGTGATCGGATCGCCCCCGTTGAAATGGAATATCTGGAATCCGTTGGCACCACCGGCCGCGACCAGCTTACCGGAGGGCGAGATGCTCAGGTCGAAGTAGTTCGATGCTAATGCCGGCATCGTGGAAGCTGTACTTTTCGTAGTCAGGTTCCCATTGGTGGTGTTGGAGGTGTAGCTGGCCAGCACAAATGGACCGTCCGGTGAACCCTCGTCTACGTCTTTATGGAGCCGCCTCATCACAAAGGCGAGATGGTTCGAAGGGTCACTCGCCAGCGCGTAGGGGCAGTAAATATCCCCTGCTTTGGCTTGCGGCAAATCGATCGTAATCGGCAGAGGCTGAAGGAGTCCGGTTGACTCTCGGCGCAGTCCCCTGGTGAGTTGCACGGTCGTCACGTCTTCATCGCAGCCTGTCGAATACGCGAATTTGTTATTGCCCAGGACGGAGATCATGCCGGGCTCGTAGTTTGTACCTCCACCGTTGGTGCTTGTGTTGCCGATGAACTGAAGGTGTCCGTCCGAACCGAGCTTGAAATTCTCCATGGCCTGATCGCCGGTATTGTCGGTCATGTTGTAGAGCGTTGTTCCTGACGCATCCAGGCGCTGCGGAAGCCAACAGCAGTCCGCTGGTGTGTCTTGCGAATACATCCGGGCATTGACCGCCGTGACGGCTTTCACAGAACCATTGGCCGCGATTCCGTATGTGATGATGTGCACGTGATCGTCGCTGGCGCCGAACAAAAAGTGCTTGTTAACTGACAGGTGATAGAGCGAGATGTTGGAGAACGGCGACCCCTTCACAGGAGTTAGTCGACCGCCGGGCGATGCAGCGAACGCATCGAGATGGGTTGGCCTTGTTACGTAGACATAGGCTACGGAGCCGGTTACGGTGGTCGCGCCGGACGTGCTTTGAGCGCCTGCGAATGGGGCAAGAGTTGCCACGACCGCCAGTGCGGCGATGGATACACTGAGCTTCAGCACCATACAGTTCTCCAGGGGTTATCGAATGAGGATGAGACCGAGGTAGATTCAGTTGGGAAATGTCGGTGCCAATAACTTCGGATGCTACTCAGGAATTCCAAGATGGCCGATTGCGGGAAAAGTAGTTCTTGCCCCGATTACACGCGGTTCGTCCGGTGAGATCGTGCGGCCATTCTCTGCTCTTCTCCGAAAACCCGCCAGACGGGTGAAAAGACATTCAGGAGTCGAGCTTGCCCAATGCCCACTGCGCCGCCGTGCGGAGCGCTTCGTCAGCGGATTCAGCCCAGTCTTTGATTCGCGGGAGAAAGCTGCGCTCGCTGCTGTCAGCCGCAAGGGCATTGCCCATGGCAACCGCGAGGTTGCGTTGGAAACCGATGAAGCCGGCGCGGCGGACTGGGGAACCGTTGAAGAGTTGTTCCCATTGCTGCTCGTCGAGGGAAGCGAGCCAGTCGAGCGAGGGATTAACGAGTTCGTCGCGCGGGTGGAGTTCGGGGTCGGTACTGATGGGGGCTTTGCGATTCCAGGGACAAACGTCCTGGCAGATATCGCAGCCGAAGATCTCGCGACCCATGCCGGACATGAGTTCAGGAGCGATGGTGCCTTTGTGTTCGATGGTGAGGTAGGAGATGCACGTAGTCGCATCCATCTGGTAGGGCGCGGTGAGCGCGCCAGTGGGACAGGCATCGAGACAGCGGGTGCAGGTGCCGCAATGATCGCTTGTGAGCTGCGGAGTCCTGTCTTCGGCGCCGACGGCAAGCGAAGTCAAGAGAACGCCGAGGAATCCGAACGAGCCAAATCTGGGATGGATGAGGCAGGTGTTCTTGCCGGTCCATCCGAGGCCAGCGGCTACGGCAAGAGAGCGCTCGACGATGGGGCCTGTGTCAACGTAGGCGCGTGATTCGAATTCGCCGAAGCGCTCGCGGAGTTTTGCATCGAGAGACTTGAGGCGCTTGAGCAGAACCTTGTGATAATCACTGGGTCGGCGTTCGCCTCGTTCGTCGATACGCGACGACCATGCGTAGCGTGCAATCCACCCGCGGTTGCGAGAAGCTTCTGCGATGGAGCGAGGATGCGATGAGTTGTAACTGGCAAAGCAGACGATTGCGGATCGAGCCCAGGGAAAGGGCGTAGCGACGCGGGCGCGAACCAGTTCGTTATCGTCGTTTGTTCTTTCGAGATAACGCATACTTCCGGCGCGACCGGCCTGGATCCATGATGTGAAACGGCTTGCATCGCGAGACTCATCGAGGTGCGGCAACGAGACGAGGCCTGCATTGGTAAAGCCGCAATGCCTGGCCAGCTCGTAAGCTGCTCCTCTGTCGAGAGATGTAGATTCGGAATCCAATACTGCACCGCTGAATCAAATATAGGTAACTTTTCCATTCATTTTTGGAACTTCAGTGCGTCTTCCTTGCGTAGAGATATGCAGGACGATCTGAGCAGACAAAACAAGGCTGCCGGATCCTCTGATGGGACTGTTCGATTGTGAACGTAAAAGAAGGCAATCGAACACTCGGGGCCAAAGGCTGACCAGGGTGGCGCTTCTATCCATTGCAGATTCAGTAGATTGCGGAGACGATACTTTGGCTGGCCAGGTGCAAGAAAGGAAACAAGAGAAGCTGACTCCCCCATCACTGTTGGCTTTTCCTGCGAACACTCCAGATGAGTGTTTCAAAGGAGGTAGTAATTTATGACACGCAATTATCAATCCGTTGTTGAACCGCAGTTGGCAACACCGAGCAATCTGCACGAACTGGTACGCGGACAGGAGCAGCGCCTGCTGAAGGAGTTGGAGCCGGTTGTGCGTGAGCATTCAGTGACATTGGACATGCGGCAGGTCGAGCGCATCGATGCGGCGGGAATCTCTTCGCTGATTTCGCTGTACGGTGCTGCGCATCTCGCGGGACACGAGTTCGCAATTGTGAATGCATCCGCGCGCGTTGCGGAGATTCTGGAGATCGTGGGCCTGGATCGCATTCTGATCTCTCACCAGGCTGTAGCCCAAAGCGAAGCTCTGCCTGAAACTATGCCCTGCCCCGAGGGCGCACCATGCTACGAGATGCCGGCCGCGTAGAACCTGACGCGGCTGGACTCGCAGTTCCCTTCTGTTAGCTCCTCCTCTAGATCGGACACTTGTTCTGACTGCATTCCCACTCGTCGCGATGTAAATGCGATGATGGCGCGAAGAAGCGCGGAGATGCTTTTCTGTCGCTCCTCTCTGAGACTCCCCACGTAAAATCATGTCGGTTCTGAAATTCCAGTCAGAGAGGAACCGATGCGCTCTTCCCTTCTGTGTAAGTCTGTCGTATTGGCGTGCGTGACCGTAGCGGTATGTCCGGTGCGGGCGCAGGATGCGGCGTCAGCGAAAACTTTCCTTGCGTCCGTCTACGCGCGGTATTCCAAGAACGGCCCCGGAGTTGAGATTGCAGGGCCCAGAGCGCGTCGATATCTGCATTCTTCTCTGGTCGCGCTGATACGCAAAGATGCAGAGGCCGTTGAAGGCGTAGGCGTGCTCGATGGCGATCCCCTTTGCGGCTGCCAGGATTGGGATGGGATCTACGATCTGAAGATCGACGTACACGAGCCGAAAGCGGGCAAAGCGGAAGCATCCGTCACGTTTGCTTTGTTTGAGCCCGCGAAGGCGGAGGACAGGCGATCGCTCATGATCACGCTGGCTCAGGAGAATGGCGCGTGGCGGGTGTGGAATGTTGTGGACCGCTCAGACGCGAAGGCGCAATTTGATTTGCGTAGAGAATTGGGGAACGAAATCCGCGTAAGATCAGCGCAAAAACGCAAGTGAACCATCATTCCAGTCTCTGACCAGTCCTTGAGCCTGCAAAGCACTTAGCCATCGCGGTGAAGCTTCGGATTCAGCTATCGTGCCGAGGGAGAACGTCGTTGCTCAAGATGACTGCACTCTGATTGGGGACATTCCCAGGTCTCGACCTTCTGCTGGTGATCGACCTCAGCGAGGTAGAGAATCGACCCGCAGACGGGGCATAGCTTTGTGAACGATCGGGATTCATCGAAGCGTCCCTCGATCATGTCTGAATACCCGATGGAATCGCGGAATACCCGGGTGCAATCGCGCCGTTCGCACGCATGATAGGAACGGACTTGCTCGGAATCTTCCTCGAGCATCCTCCGCTCCATTGGAGCGTGGTGGAGGTCGCAAAGGGGAGAGAATTGTTGCCTGGATTTCATGACATCGAGACCGGAATCAAATGAGGGCGCCATGCGCCAACCCATTGATCGTCTAAAGGACGGTCGTGATAATCAAGGTATCGATTGTCGGAGGAGGTTCAACCTCCGGTAACGCGCCGATTATTTGGCTGCTATGCGCGATTTCCACGAAAATTCTGTTGATCGTGTCTTCGGTGCGGCTCGCATCGACGTGCAGTTTGCGAACGGCACGCATGGCAGTTGCAGCGAGTAGAAAGCGGTTTTCGACTTGGATGCCGGCCGCGTAGATAAGATCGGATCGCATATTGCCTCATTCCCGGTTGTCAGTGCGTTGGGTGCAAAAGACCGGATCGGCATTTCGCGGCGGTGAAGGCCAAAGCAAAAGGGCGAATCGCAGGAATGCTGCGTAGCCCACCTAAGGCAGCACTGATGGTGCTGTGACTTGAGCATACGCTCACAGGCGCGTTTTTCCTAATCGCGGGCTATCAAGGGCCTTTTGATCTGTTCAGCCGCACCGCAGAATCAATGCACGAAGATGCCTGAGAAGATCTACTCTTCCGTTCCGTTTCGCTGATCTCTGTAATAGAACCGATGCAGGTTGAGTTCTGAGCAAACATGCTCCTGTTCGAGGTTTTGCAGATCGATTTCGTTCGGGCCGCCTGCAACCGTCGCCTGGCAGCGTCGGCAAATTGAATAGACTGAGCCATCTGAGCGAAATGCATGCAGGAACTGAGGGCGAGGAGGCTTGGCCACAAAGGCCTCGTTTCCTGCTCCCGAGACTTACGGAGCGTTGTCTTAGTCTACGCTTGCGGACCTCCGGTTGCTTCAATCAGCTTTGTTGATGCGGTGCTCCAGCGCAGCGCGATGATTTCGTTTCGGGTCGGCAATCATACGGCAACGGACCAGATCCAGGTGGGAGTTCCGTATGTCTTTCCGTCGTCGCGGAGAGGGGCGATATGCAGATCGTCGGCTGCGGCGATCTTGTGCAGCTCGGGCTTGGACCATGCGGTCATGAGGCTCTCCTGAGGTCAGAGTGCGCTGATCAGTCGGGCTTCCAGGTGACGGCCCAGTGTTCATTGGGGCGAACGGATTTAATGATGAGGTTGCCATTGGAAAAGTGAAATGCGCGGGCGAGGTCTTTGCCGACGAGTCCGCGCGTGACGGAGGCCTCAACGTGGTGGGTGACAATGTGTGTGCCTTCGTCGACTTCGTAGGTGCCAAAGGAGGCTTCGTAGCCATTGAGCACGTAATCGTTGGAGAGGTTGGACTGCGAGGGCGGGTACATGAGTTGCACCGACATGTGGCCATCGCGGGTGTAGATGAGCTGTCCCTTGATATCAGTGAAGTGATTGAGCTTGCCATCGGGGCCGGGACTCTCGATCGAGACGAGGTGCCAGGCACCGATGAGCTTTTCTCTGCCCGGGCCGTAGCCGGAGGGGTCTTGCGCTGTCGCGATCGTGGGGAGAAAGACAGACGCGAGGATCGCGAGTAAAGACGTTATTCCTGGACGCAAGAGTCTCTCCTATGCCTCAGCGGCCCACGAGCTTTTCGTGGAACTCGGGATAGCGGGCTCCGACAAGCTCGATATGATCTGAGGCGTTTTCAATTTCGTTGAGGTCTTCAGTCGTGAGCTGGATGTTGACTGCGCCGATGTTTTCCTCGAGCCGATGCAGCTTGGTTGTGCCGGGGATCGGGACGATCCAGGGCTTCTTCGCAAGCAGCCATGCGAGGGCGATCTGGCCGGGTGTCGCGTTTTTCCGTTGCGCGAAGTTCGTAAGCAGTTCGACCAGAGCCTGATTGGCTTTGCGATTCTCGGCTTTGAAGCGCGGTACGGTGCTGCGGAAGTCGGTGCTGTCGAACTGAGTGTCAGCGGTGATCTGACCGGTCAGAAATCCTTTGCCGAGAGGGCTGAAAGGGACAAATCCGATGCCGAGTTCCTCAAGAGTGGGCAGGATCTCACGTTCCGGCTGCCGCCAGAAGAGCGAGTATTCGCTTTGAAGAGCGGCGACGGGCTGCACAGCGTGAGCGCGGCGGACAGTCTGCGGGGAGGCTTCTGAGAGGCCGAAGTGCTTGACCTTGCCCTGCTCAATAAGGCCCTTCACCGCTCCAGCGACGTCTTCGATCGGAACGTCGAGGTCGACGCGATGCTGGAAGAAGAGGTCGATCGCGTCGACCCGAAGGCGCTTGAGCGAGGCCTCGGCAACTTGTTTGATGTGCTCGGGACGACTGTTCAGCTGGTTCCATTTGCCGTCGTCCGCCGAGTTGGCCTGCCAGCCGAACTTTGTGGCGATCACAACCTGGCCGCGATAGGGTGCGAGCGCTTCGCCGACCAGTTCTTCATTGGTGAATGGGCCGTAGACTTCAGCAGTGTCGAAGAAGGTGATGCCGCGTTCCAAGGCCGCGCGCAGGAGAGCGATCATCTCCGACCTGTCTTTGGGTGGTCCATAGGACCAACTCATGCCCATGCAGCCAAGACCCATCGCGGAGACCTGAAGTTTGCCGTTGCCCAGAGTACGGTTCTGCATTTCTCACCCTGCCTCACTCGGAGTTTAGCGGGAAGGCAGAGCTGAGCGGTTTCCTGATCGTGTCCGATGATTGCCTGATTCTCTTCATTCTTTCTCCCTCTGCTGCGCAAGGGTGGGACGAGCGCAAAGTTCGTGGCGCAACAGAAGTGAACGCGCATCTCCTTTGTTGATGCAGACCTGCGGAGAGCGGGCGAAAAAGTTCGCGCGCAAAGTGCGCGTAAGTCCAATTGCACGTTGAGGGTCTGTGACGAGTGGCACATGCAAGTGTATACTTGCCGCGCTATTTCTACTTGCGATAAGGAATAGCCGAAAAGGCACAGCCCTGTGCCGGGATGAACGTTCGCACCTGGTCAAACCAGCTTTCAAAGGCTCTGAAGCCAGACATTCGTTCTGCTCGTAGAGGGTAAGCCCCAGCGAAATCTGGGCGTTGTTCTTTGCGGCTATTCGCGATGAATTCAACATCGGAGGCTTTATTCCATGACGCAGGGCGTAGTGGATCAGCAGCTCGCCGGAACAGCGAGCTCAACCTCAACCACAACCAAGTATGTGTACTCGTTCGGCGACGGAAGAGCTGACGGCAACGGCAAGATGAAGGATGTTCTTGGCGGAAAGGGCGCCGGGCTGGCCGAAATGACGAATGCCGGATTGCCTGTGCCTCCAGGATTCACAATTCAGACCGAGGCATGCCGCGAGTACATGCGCGGGCAGTTCAGCAAGCAGATCGACGTGGAGATGCTTGCCGCCCTCCAGAAGCTCGAGCAGCTGCAGGGGCAGAAGCTGGGCCAGGGCGATAACCCGCTGCTGGTCTCGGTCCGCTCGGGCGCGAAGTTTTCAATGCCCGGCATGATGGACACGATTTTGAATCTCGGCCTGAATGACAAGGCCGTGGAAGCGCTGGCGAAGCGCACCGGCAATCCCCGGTTTGCCTATGACTCCTATCGCCGCCTGATCCAGATGTTCGGCGATGTGGTGCTGGACGTGCCGAAGAAGAAGTTTGAGCACATTTTCGACGGCGTGAAGGCCAAGCAGAAGGTGAAGTTCGACTACGAACTCACACCAGCCGCTCTTCAGGAGATCATCGGCGAGTACAAGAAGCTAGTGAAGAAGGAAACGGGCAAGGACTTCCCGCAGAAGCCGCTGGAGCAGCTCTCCGCCGCGCGCGATGCGGTGTTCCGGAGCTGGCAGAACGAGCGCGCGAAGACCTATCGCCGCATCAACCACATCGACGATTGGCTGGGCACAGCCGTCAACGTGCAGGCCATGGTGTTTGGCAACCTGGGCGAAAACTCGGGAACGGGCGTGGGCTTTACGCGCAATCCTGCAACGGGCGAGCACGTGTTCTTCGGCGAGTACCTGATGAACGCGCAGGGCGAGGACGTGGTCTCCGGCGTGCGCACACCGATGCCGATCAGCGAGCTTGAGAAGGCGATGCCCAAGGTTTACGACCATCTGAAGGCAATCACCTGGAAGATGGAAAAGCACTATCGCGACATGCAGGATTTTGAGTTCACCATCCAGGATGGGAAGCTCTACATGCTGCAAACGCGCAACGGCAAGCGGACTGGCCTCGCGGCTGTTCGCGTGGCGATTGACATGGTTCGCGAAGGCCTGATTACGCAGGAAGAGGCGATCTTCCGCGTAGAGCCGAACCAGCTTTATGACTTCCTGGTTCCACGGCTTGTCGAGAAGGGCGAGAAGATCGAAGTGCTCGCAACCGGTCTGCCGGCATCGCCGGGCGCGGCTGTGGGACAGATCGTGTTCACCGCGGAAGATGCGGTCAAGCACCACCAGAAGGGCGACTACAAGACGATCATCCTGGTGCGCGGCGAGACAACTCCGGAAGATATCGCGGGCATGGAAGTGGCATCGGGCATTCTGACATCGCGCGGCGGCATGACATCTCATGCGGCAGTTGTGACGCGCGGCATGGGCAAGTGCTGCGTAGCCGGTGCGGGCGACTGCACGGTGGACGAAGCCAAGAAGGAACTTCGCGTAAAGGGACGTACCTTCAAGGCGGGCGACTGGATTTCGCTGGACGGCACAACCGGACGCGTCATCGCAGGACAGCTGAAGACCCTGCCTGCGCAGCCGGATGATGCTGATCTCGTGAAGTTCATGAGCTGGGTCGATCCAGTCCGGAAACTGAAGGTTCGCGCCAATGCGGATATTCCTCGCGACGCCAAGCAGGCGCGGATGTTTGGAGCAGAGGGCATCGGGCTTTGCCGCACCGAGCACATGTTCTTCGCCGAAGATCGCATCGGACACATGCGGACGATGATCCTGGCGACAAACGAGAAGGATCGCCGGGATGCGCTGAAGAAGCTGTTGCCGATGCAGCGGGCTGACTTTGTTGGCTTGTTCAAGGCGATGGAAGCGCTGCCGGTAACGATCCGCTTGTTGGATCCGCCGCTGCACGAGTTCCTGCCGAAGCGCGAAGATCTGCTGGTTCAGATCGCGCGTCTGGAAGAGACAAAGCCGAAGTCGCCGAAGCTGAAGGAACTGCGCACGCTGCTGGCGCGCGTGGAAGAGCTGCACGAGATGAATCCCATGCTCGGACTGCGTGGATGCCGGCTTGGCATTACGTTCCCCGAGATCACGGAGATGCAGGCTCGCGCAATTCTGGAAGCTGCGGTCCAGGTGAAGTCGAAGGGCGGCGATCCGCACGTCGAGATCATGATTCCGCTGATCGGCTCCATCGAAGAGATGCGGAACCAGGCAGCGATTGTGCGCCGCGTTGCGGACGAAGTCTTCAAGGAAAAGAAGACCAAGGTGGACTACATGGTCGGCACCATGATCGAGCTGCCGCGCGCTGCGCTGACGGCTGATCAGATTGCGGAAGAGGCTGAGTTCTTCTCGTTCGGCACGAACGACCTGACGCAGACCACCTACGGCATCTCGCGCGACGACATCAACAACTTCCTGCCTGCGTACCTGAAGGCCGGCATCTTCAAGCACGATCCGTTCGCCACTCTCGACCAGAATGGCGTGGGTTCGCTGGTGAAGACGGCGACTGCAAAGGGACGCAACACGCGTTCGGCACTGAAGGTGGGTATCTGCGGCGAACACGGCGGCGATCCTGAGTCAGTGAAGTTCTGCCACAAGATTGGGCTGAACTACGTCTCGTGCTCTCCCTTCCGATTGCTGACGGCGCGGTTGGCCGCGGCACAGGCGGCTGTGGAAGAGGCGACAGGGACTTCGCACACGAATAAGTAAACACAACAGAAGGCCGGTAAAGAAGGGCGTCCGCGATGCGGACGCCCTTCTTATTTTCGCGACTAAATGGCGCGCAGGGCTTTTACGGGATCGCTGGATGCAGCGCGGGTTGCCGGCAAAGCCGATGCGAGAAGCGCGACAGCGATCATGATGAGTGCGCTGACGGCATAAATGAGCGGATCGATGGGGCTGACCTGAAAAAGAAACGTACCGATGAGTCGGGATGTAGCGCAGGAGCCGATGAGGCCGAAGGCGCACCCGATGAGGGCCAGCTTGGCTCCGGAGAGAAGGACGAGGCGCGCAATGCTGCCGCGCCGCGCACCGAGCGCCATGCGAATGGCGATCTCCTGCGCCCGGATGGAAATGGAGAACGCGACGACGGCATAGATGCCGGTGATGGCGAGCACGAGCGCTCCGAGCGCGAATACGGTGATGAGGTCGGTGTTGAAGCGGCGCGGTGCCTCGACGTCAGAGACAACCTGCGTCATCGACTGGACCTGCTGGAGCGGAAGTAGCGGGTCGATTGAGGCGAAGGTTTCTCGAAGAGTCTGGACCATCTGCTCGGGCGGAAGCGTGGAGCGGAGCGTGATGAATCCCCCGGCTGGGTTAACAAGGTTCGCTGCGGGATCAGCGCCGAAGAGAATTTGTGGTTGCTCGATGGGGATGTACCATTGCTCTTCGTTGGGAGAATCGGGAGCAGCGACTTTGGTATCCGCGACAACACCGACGATGGTAGCCCAGGGCAGACCCTTATGCGGATTGCCGACGTGCATGCGCTTTCCTATGGCGCTCTGGCCAGGCCAGTAGTGCTGGGCCATGGAGCGGTTGACGATGACGACGAGAGGCGCGTTAGCGCGGTCTGCGGGCGTGAAGGTGCGGCCTGCGATGAGCGGAATTCCGAGCGATTTGAAGTAGTCGCCCGAGATGGTAGCGAAAACCGCCCACTGCAGTTTCCAGCCTTCGACCGGTTGGCCCTCGATGGTATAGGCGCCGCGGCCATAGTTGCCGGATCCGGGCACCGTGCTGGAGATGCCGACTGCGGCGAAACCGGGCTCGGATGAGAGGCGATTCATCAGTTCACGATTGAAGTTGTCGGCTGCCTTGTAGGTTCGGTACTGGTTGATGGGCAGCTGGAATCCGGCGATAAGGACATGATCGGCTCGGAAGCCAGGGTCGACGGCAAGCATCTTCTGATAGCTGCGCAGGAATGCGCCGCATGTGGTGAGCAGGACCAGGGCAATGGCGATCTCCGCCGCAATGAGCGACGACCGGAGCCAGGCATGCTGGCGGCCCGTTGAACCGGCCCGCGTGGAGTCTTTGAGGGCATCGGTGATGTTGGCTTGGACGGCGGCGAACGCGGGCGCAAGGCTGGAAGAATACCGGTGAGCAATGCAAGCGCGAAGGCGAAGAGAGCGACGCGGGCGTCAATGGCAACGGAGTCGACCCGCGGGAGAGAGGCTGACAAGAAACTGATAGAGAGACGCAGCGCCAGCGCAGCTATGCCTATTCCAAAGACGGCGCCGAACAAACTAAGCACCAGGCCTTCAAAGAGAGACTCTCGAATGATCGTGGAAGCGCGGGCGCCCAGCGCGAGGCGCACTGCGGATTCGCGGCGGCGGCGAATGGCGCGAACCAGCATCAACACTGCGACATTAACGCAGCCGATGAGCAGAACGACGGCGACGGCGGCGAAGAGCCCGCGCAATGCAGGACGAACCTGTCCGACAACGTACTCGCGCAACGGAGTTACTTCACTGCGAATGCGAATGGATGACATAGTCGCAGGGTAGTTACGCATGATCTCGGAAGAGACGCGCTGGGCATCCTGCGCGGCCGAGGAGACGGAAACGCCGTCTTTGAGGCGGGCAATGATTTGATAGCCGAAGTGACCGGCGGAGGCGTCGGACAACTCGTCGGCTGTAAAGCTGATTGGAACCCAGAGCTGAGCCTGATTGAGGCGGGTGGTGTCGACGGGAAACTCGAAGGTACGCGGCATGACGCCGATTATGGTGTAAGACTTGCGGTCGAGTTGGATGGCGGTGCCGAGGATGTGGGCATCGCGATGATAGCGATTCTGCCAGAGTGCATAGCTGATGACTGCCACGGGTTGATGGCCTTCGTCCTCCTCCCGGGTGAAGACGCGACCCAGTTCGGGGTGAATACCGAGCGTGGGGAACACGCCGAAGGAGAGGCGAGCGGCCGGGATGGACTCGGGCGATTCGCCACCCGAGAGCTCATAACCGGTTCCTGCGTAGCTGCCCATCGAGGTGAAGGCGGTGGTGGCGGCTGAGTAGATGCGGAGTTCGCGCGCCGTGACGGGAGTGCCCAATCCAGAACCGATCTGGTCCCCGAGAATGACGAGGCGTTCCGGATTTTCGAATGGGAAAGGACGGAGCAGGACTCCCTCGATCAGAGAGAAAACTGCCGTGGTGGCGCCAATGCCGAGTGCCAAGGTAGCAATGACGATCAGCGCGAAGGCTGGAGACTTTCTGAGTTGCCGGAGGGTGAGTCGGACGTCGCGCAAGACTGGGGGCATTGATTCTCCGAGGATCTGGTTGGATCTCGTTCGTTTGGACAATCGCCGGTCCACTCGGGCCGCTTTTCTTGAATCGTATGTTGGACGCGGGCTTCAGTCGATGGGGGAGTGACGAACGAGCATTCTTTGGCGCTCGAATAGCGGAAAGATCCGTTCTGAGGATGCCATTTTCCGCCCCGATCCTGGGGAGGCGCTCCAGAGCGCATCTAACCAAGTGCAATGTTGATTCGTCTTGGCTATGACATTCAGTTTGATATACCTGCCATCACCCCGATGGTGGCGCTGCTTCACGTTCACCCGTCGCGGGAACCGGACCTGCTGGAACCGCATGTTCTTCATCTCGAGCCCGAGATCGAGGCAACCGAGTATATCGATGGTTTCGGAAATCGCTGCACGCGCTTTGTGGCACAGCCGGGACCTTTGCGGCTGTCGAACACTACGCTGATTGCGGATTCGGGTGTGCCGGATGAGGTGAATTTGAATGCGCGCGAGGTGCCGGTGGGGGATGTACCCAGCGAGTACCTGTGCTACCTGCTGAACAGTAGGTATTGCGAGGTCGATCGGTTCTCAAGTATTGCTTTCGAGCTATTCGGGCATGTCTCTCCGGGCTGGGCGCGGGTGCAGGCTATCTGTGACTGGGTAAATGCGAAGGTGCAGTTCAGCTATCCTCATGCGCGGCCGACCAAGTCGGCACTTGATGTGTACACGGAACGGATCGGCGTGTGCAGGGATTTTCAGCACCTGGCGGTCACCTTCTGCAGGGCCATGAACATCCCGGCTCGGTATGCAACGGGCCACCTGGGCGATATTGGCGTGCCGGTCGGCGGTCCGATGGATTTCAGTGCGTGGTTTGAGGTTTATCTCGAAAATCGCTGGTGGACTTTCGATGCGCGGCACAATACTCCACGGATCGGGCGTGTGCTGATGGCTGTGGGTCGGGATGCTTCGGATGTGGCGATCACGACTTCGTTCGGGCAAGCGAATCTGACGCACTTCACGGTCGTAACGGATGAAATACAGTCGCACTCATCCGAAGCGGCACCAGGGACTGTCTCAGCAGCCGCACGGTAATTGCTCAGAGGCTGAAACCTGGATGGTTACAGGCGTGAGTCAAGGCACGAGTAAGCCCCTACCCACGCGAACCTGGTTCAATCCGGCCTGTAGCTAGTGCTCAACTTTATCGGGTCTCACTTCCGCCGGGGGCGTAGTAGCCTTCGCGGGTGGTCACCTCGAAGTCGCCCTTGTTCGCCTTGACAACGACCTTGTGGAATCCGCCGTCGGTGTCGGGCTTGTCGGGCGTGTACGTCAGAACATATTGCCCGTGAAGTTCTTCGGCGATGAGCTTGTAGATTGGTTCGAGGTCGTCGCGCTTTTTGGCTTCATATGCGTGGCCGCCGGTGCGACGAGCGATTTCCGCCATAATCTTTTTGCCGTCGACAATGGGCTTGGACTCGCGGCGCTGGCGCCCACCGCCACCGGGGTAACCGCCACCACCACCGGGATACCCCCCTCCCCCCCCACCTGGATAGCCGATCCCGCCGCGACGATTGCCGCTGGGGAAGCCGTAGTTCTCTTGCTCCTGCTGGCCCTTGGTGTAGACGGTGTACACGGCGACGTTGGCGCGATCAGCGGCATCGACGGCGTCGTTGAGCGTGTCTTTGCTGCCACTGTCTATCCCATCTGAGAAGACGACGATCGCTTTGCGACCTGCCTGGTTTTTCATCAATTCGTCACAGGCAAGGAAGATGGCGTCGTAAAGTTGGCTGGCGTTGCGATTGCGCGTGGGGCGCTCGCGGTCGTCGCCGGTGATTTCAGGACCGCCTGGATCTTCATGCTGTCCGCGCGTAGCGCTGAGATCGTCGAGTTCCTGGTGGAGCTTTTCGCGTGAGGCACTGAAGTCTTCCAGGAGTTCGACCTCCCGATCAAAATGAATGAGGAAGGCCTGGCTGGCGCTGCCCCCTGAAGCTTGAGCCGGAAGCATGGCGTCGAGGAACTGGCCACCGGCTTTGCGGACATCCTCGAGTGCGGAGCCGACGGGGTGGGCCGTTTCCACGAGCAGACCGAGCTTCCAGGGCTCATTCGGATCGCGGCTCAGGGACTGGATGGTTTGGGGGCGCTCATCCTGCGTGAGGGTGAGGTCGCTCTTGTCTAACGATGGGACGAGAGCCCCTTTCTTATCGCGGATGGTGACTGCGAGCTGAATCTCTTTGCCCGGGGTTTTAAGGGTATGAGCGGGTTTGTCTTCTGAAGACGGAGCGGATGAGCTTCCGGCTGTCTGCTGGGCAGGGAGCAGAGCAGACGAGGCAGCAAAGAGCAGTGCTACGAAGGTGAATCGAGGGAGATTCTCGCTTAGTATCATGGGTTCAGAGCACACTTTCAGTTACTTAGACGCCGGAACCGGTGCAGGGTTGATTGGCTTCTGACACCCGGATCACCCGGCGCTGGTGCATGGGTGCAAGGGTACTCTCGAGAGCTTGAGGGGACAACCGCTTCGGAAAGTGCGGGCCGAGGGTAGACGCTGGGCAGAATGCGACAGGACCGCACGCTGGTACTTCCAGTCCCTTTCCCATTTTTTCTGGTCCGGATCGAATCACAACAAGCGACGAGTCAATCACGCGGCGTTAAAGTGGGAGAAACAATTCTTTTAAGTGAGGTTCCAATGGATCGCAAGACCTTCCTGAAGAGCCTGGTCGTTCTTGGCGCGGCTGTACCTTGCGGGCGGCTTGCTGCCGCCGCGGACGACGGCAAATGCAAAGACTCCAAATGCACTGAGGATGCCGGCGCTGTTCGGCAGTTCCTCTCTGATTTTTTGCGCGATGAGGAGAAGAACCTGGATCGCGCAACGTTGGTGAAGCTGATGCAGCAGCGTGGACGTGCCTGTTGCCGCAATCTGAAGTTCCGGCAGGATCTGATCAGCCAGAGCGCCGGAAATGTCGACCGTCTTGTCGAACTGATGGGCAAAATCGTCGGGCCTGCCAACTGCACGCGTTCAAAAGACACCATCACGCTGGTTTATCCCGTCAGCAAATGCGTATGCGGAGCTAACCCCGAACGTCCGGCGTCTGCCGATGACCCATACTGCGAGTGCTCCGCTGAGAACAATCGCACCCTGTTCGAAACCGTGGCCGGGACGCATGTGAGCGCAAGGGTGATCACGTCTCCGCGTAGAGGCGGGGAGCATTGCACCTTTGAACTCAAACTGGTCTGATGTTCGACGAAGCTTGCAAATCAGGCGATCGTTTCGTGATCTGGTTTCCGAGTTCAGAAGCTGCGCTTGAGCGCCTGGCCTGAGTACATCGCCTTCGTGATCATGGCTTTCTTCACGCCGGCGTCTTTGTCATCCGATTTTTTGTCGTCTTTGCCCCACGTCCAGTAGAGACCGAGGTAGGCGTAGTTTTCTGTCTGGCCAGCGATGGAGTGGCCATACGCGAAGAGAAGTTGCATGGTCTCCTCGCCTTTGAGATGCCAGTATCCGCCGGCGTCGAGCATGGTTGACGAGTGCCGCTGAGGAGGCAACGGTCCTTCTCCACCATGCGAGAAGACCTCCGCTGCCAGATCGAGTTTCTTGTTTACCTCGCGCTTGACCAGGAACCCGCCGTACGGGAAATCGTGGAACCCAGTCTGAGGAACGACTGTTTCACCGGCGCCTCCGTCGAAAAGCCACTTGCCGGAGTTCTTCTGGAGCCAGACGGGAAGTTTGTACCAGATCTCGCCCACGCCGAGGCCCTTATCCGCGTTGCCGGTTGGAACCTCAAACATCGTGAAGGTTCCGATCTGGGGGACGTATTTCGATTCCTTGATGATGGCGATCTTGGCGCCGAACTCCATGTCAAGCAGCCCTGTAGCGGATGCATCGTCTGCAGGGTGTATCCCGCCGAAAGGGAGAACAGCGTGCAACTGAACGCGGGGCACAGCGCCCCAGTTGAACTCGAAGGCAGGTCCGGAGTAATCCGTTTCAACCGGAGTGCCGTCGGTGAGACCGAAGATGTAGAACTCGTAGTGTTTGAAGTCGACAGGAACGGGATCGTCAACCTGGAAAGGGGGTCCTTGGGCGAAGGCGCGCGCGGATGCGCACAGGACGGCAAGGAGCAGGACGAGAGAAACAGCATGACGGGAAAGGTTCATAGCCGCTCCGATTGATGAAGATGCTCAGAAACAGTTTGGCGACAACGACTTTCCTGCCAGAGTTTCAGATTTAACTGAGATTTCGCGTCATCCGGCAAGAGCCTGCTTGACGGCTTCGCTCACGAGCCGTCCTTCGGCGCGTGCACCGGACTGCTGGATGCGAGCCTGGACAGCCTTGATAACCGGGCCCATTTCCTTTGGAGTGGGAACTTTGCCCGTGGCGTTGGCGTGTTCGGCAATCACTTCGACAACCAGAGCACGCAGCCCGGCTTCGTCGAGGGCCTTGGGCAGAAACTCTTCGATGATGACAATCTCAGCGGCTTCCTTTGCGGCGAGCTCCGGGCGGTTGCCTTTTGTGTATGCCTCGATGGAGTCGCGGCGCTGCTTGATCATGGTGGCGAGAGTCTGCTGCTCTTCCGCCTCAGTGAGCGGGCCGCGCTTGTCGATGGATTTGTTTTTGAGCGCGGCCTTGATGAGGCGGAGCGTTCCCGTCCGCTCGGCATCGTGGAGCTTCATTGCGGTGATGACCTGCTTGCTGATCTGCGCTTCCAGTGCGCCTGCTTCACTCATGGAGATTCCTTCCTGACAACTCGATTTTAAACGCTGGTATTTGCGCCGTTACTTCGTCTCCTCGATGAAGACGAGTTCGGAGCCGAGCGGATTGGCAAGATGAACGGATGCTCCGCGGGTCATAAGTTCCCTGCCCTCAGCGAAGCGATCGGAAGCGGTGTGGTCCTGGAAGTGCAGGCGATAACGTTTTGCGGAGTCAAGTCCAGCAAGGATGAAGCTGTGGTTGGCTTCGTTCGGGACGGTACCGCGGAATGCGAAGAGGACGCCTTGGCGCCGCGCCGGATCCCAGTACTCCATGCCGTCCCAGTGAATGCCGTCGGGGCGAGTTGAGACGTGATAAAGCTGGGCATCGCGGATGAGGGGACGGAGTTTCTCCTTGTACAGAGCGATGGCCTCCTTCGCAGCCTTGTGCTGCTCAGCCGTCCAAGTGGTGGTATCGATCATGATGCTGATCCAGCCCATCATCCCGCTGCGAAGCATGTACAGGAAGTTTTCGCGGCGCGGCGTGGGCCACTTCTCGACGTAGCTCTCTAGCATGGCGGGCGGGAGCATGTAGCTGGTGTCGTAGAAGGCGCGGCGGTTGGAAAGCGGGTCGTAGGTGTCCGTGATGGAGAAGTAATCGGCGTGCGCGGCGGAGCCGAAGTCGACCATGCGGCCGCCGTCGTTGCAGACCTCGAAGATGAGTCCCGGATGCTCGCGGCGCATTTTCGCGTAGATATCGTAGTAGGCGCGTACAGCGTGATAGCTGACATCCGTCGAGTTGTCGGCCATGACGAAATCGAAACCTGAGTCGTGAATGATTTTCTGCGTGCTCTGGTTGGGTGGGGCGTGCGGATGGTCGTTGCGAATGCAGCCTTGGGCGACGAGGTAGCCGTCGTGCTCGAGCATGTCCAGGTGGTTATCGGTGATGATGCGGTCGACTTCTTTCTCGAGGTAGGCGTGAGCGGCAGTTACACCGAGATCGACGGTTTCGCCTTTGAACTCTTCGGGCTTCCAATCGGGCGGCAGATCCGAGACAAGCCAGTCGCGGACTCCAGGATCCCGGACATTCAATGCGCCAGGGCTCGTGTCGATGCCAGCTTGCGTCCAGTCAACCCAGAGGCCGAAGCGGAGCCCCTGTTTATGCGCGGCATCGGCAATGGGGGTGAGCCCGTGAGGAAACTTCCGCGGGTTGGGATACCAGTCGCCTACACCACGAAACCAGCCTGCATCGACGTGAAACATTTCAAGGCCAAGCTGCTTCGCATCGGCGATCATGCGGAGCGCGATCGTTTCATCGACCTGCATGCCTCCGCCCCAGCTGTTGTTTACGGTGAACGGGTACTGAGAATCATTCCACGTTGCTGGATTCCCTAAGACATCGCGGACCCACGTGTGGAGTTGATTGGCTGCGCCGTCAGGCCCTCCGGAGAATGCGCCGAGAAAGACGGTGGGGGTTTCAAAAGTCTCGCCGGCCCGGAGGCGGGTGCGGAAGGGGCCGGGATCCGGATTGAGACCGAGAACGGTGTCGATTCTGTCGGCGTGACGTTGGAGAGCAATTCGCGTACGGCCACTGAACTCAATGCCGGCATACCAGCCGGCTTGCACTTGATCGGCGCTGAAGACAAGTTCAGCGGGGATGATCTCGCGAGCTTCGCCTTTCTGCGGGAAGGCGTAAGTGGAAGACTTGCCGGTCCAGGAGTAGCCGTCAGCGATGTCTTCGAGATGTGTGCCGTTCGCTGATGGGGAGTCGGCTCCCTTCTCGACGTAGAAGTGCTTCAGCTTTCGTCCGGGTGCATACACGATCTGGAGATGAAGTGAGTCGATGATCGGAAGCCAGACTTCTTCGCTGCTCAGGTTCTCAACCGTGATGCGGTGTTCGAGAGGGCCGAAGTCCGCACGAGCCTGCCACTCCCACTCGATCCGGAGATGCGGAGATTCGGATTCATAGACGAGCACCGCATGTCCCTTTTCCGCCTTGCCAAGTGCCGTCCTGAGCTGCCACCGCAGAGGAACTTCTTTCCCGCTTACCTCAGCAACAGCTGGCAGCGGGTTGGGGCCGGAGGCGATGAGATCCATCCCGGCAACATGCAGGTTGAGGAGCTTCGGCGCATCGATATCGGGCGAGATATTCAGCGTCACGCTGTTGTTCCCAACGGGCTGGATGATGCTGCGCGAGGTGGACGCGAGGGACGAGTGCGCGGAGAACACTGCGATCGCAAATGCCAGGAGCCGCGGCAGGATACTTGAGGGTGTCTGCACGTGCAACATCATCGCAGAGTTGTATCGGTCGAAGGTGCAGAGACGTTCATTGATGCAGAAGCGCCCACATTGGATTCACCATATTGTTGTCTGGAAAACCGATTTATCTTACGATTCATCAACAACTCACGACCGCAACTATTTCTATCAATATCGATCTAAATCTACAGAGGTATTTAAAGAGAATATGCAAAGCCGATTGATGAAAGGTGCAATGGTTGCGCTGCTCGGCTTGGGACTCATGGGAACTCCGCTGTTCGCTGCGGACCAGGTAAATGGGAATCAAGTCGCGCGGCAGGCCGTTCCCGGAACGGTGAACTATATAGAAGGTGCTGTCTATCTCAACGGATCGCAATTGAATCCTAAAGACCTGGGGAACGTAACCGTCGAGCCCGGACAAGAGATCAGCACGGAAAAGGGCAGAGCGGAAGTGCTGTTAACACCCGGTGTGTTTCTGCGGCTGGACGAAAACAGCACGGCTAAGATGGTTTCTCCAGATCTCACGTTGACGCAGGTGCAGCTTGAGAAGGGCCGGGCTGGCATAGAGGTAGACGAGATCCACGATCAGAACAATCTGCAGGTGATTGATGCCGGCGTAACCACGCGCCTGAATAAGCAGGGGTACTACCAGTTCGACGCCGACAGGCCTGAGGCCATGGTCTTCAAGGGCGAGGCGCATGTACAGGTAGGCGACAACAAATGGGAGAAGGTGAAAGGCGATCACGAAGTCGTACTGAACGCCGGTGCAGATCCGAAGTCGCGAAAGTTCGATAAGGACGACGCGAAAGACGATCTCTACAACTGGAACAGTCTTAGATCGCAATACATGGCTGAGGCCAATAACCAGATGGCTGCCGAGTACACCGGCCCATACTCTGGCCCGGGTTGGTACTGGGATCCGTGGAGCTTTGGCTATGCCTACATGGGCGTGGGACCGTTTGCCAGCCCGTTTGGCTGGGGCTTCTACCCCTACGGCTGGGGTGGGTTTTCTCCGTACTGGGGCGGGGTGACCTACTACCGGCCGCTGGGTAGAATTCACCACGGCGGATATGTTGGCGGCGTTCGCCACGGATACGTTGGCGGAGCAGTTCGCGGAAACCCTGCACACTATGGCGGGTTCCACAATGGAGGCGAGTTTGGTGGCTTCCATGGTGGCGCTGCTGGCGGGTTTCACGGCGGCGGGCGACGATAAGACCTTACGGTCCAAACGAATCTTTGCGCTCCGGGAATGAGCTTCCCGGAGCTTTTCTTCTTTTGGTCAAGCTGCGGACGGATCGGCCAGCCGTGATTTGCACAGCGAAATAATTTCACAAAAATCACAAATTTGTGTATTCTGTGATTTCTCCGACGATGCGAACTCCCGCCGGAGATTCATGCCCCAAACCATCCTAGCGGAGGCTAAGCTCATGATTCGAAAGACTCGTCTTTATACACCAGGCCCGACACCCCTGCTTCCAGCGGCGCAGTTTGCGATGGCGGCTGCGGACATGCACCATCGGACGCCGGAGTTCAGGGCGCTGTTCCAGAAGGTTCTGGCGCAACTGAAAGTGTTTGTGGGGACGAAGAATGACGTGCTTCTGCTTTCCAGTTCGGGAACGGGCGCGATGGAGGCCTCCGTTTCGAATCTGACTTCGCCGGGAGACAAGGTTTTGGTGCTGACGGCCGGCAAGTTTGGCGAGCGCTGGACGGGGTTGGCGAAGGCGTTTGGGTGCGAGCCCGACGTTGTTTCCGCGCCTTATGGGGAGACGTTCGAGTTGGGGCAGATTCGCGCGGCGCTGAAGCCGGAACACCGCGTGGTGTACATGCAGGCGACGGAGACGTCCACTGCGGTTAAGCATGACGTGGAGGCAGTGGCGAAGCTGATCAAGGAAGTCGCACCAGGGACGATCCTGGTTGTCGATGGCATCACCGGCCTGGGCACGACGCATTTCGACGTGGATGGTTGGGGAATCGATGTCTTGATTGGCGGGTCGCAGAAGGCGGTGATGATTCCGCCGGGACTCGCGTACCTCAGCGTCAGCGAGAAGGCGTGGGCGGCTATGGAGAAGTCGAAAAATCCGCGCTACTACTTCGACCTGCGCAAGGAGCGTAAGAACGCCGTGAAGGGCGAAAGCGCCTATACGCCGGCTGTAGCGCTGGTTGCCGGGCTTGGCGCGGCACTGGACTACATTGCCGGACAAGCAGGCGGCGATCTGGAGAAGGGTCGGATTGCACTGATCGACAACGCCATTGTGAACGCGGAGGCTACGCGCGCCGGACTGGTTTCGCTGGGCTTCACGCTGTTCGCTCCGACAGCTCCTGCGGCGGCGGCTACAGCAGTCGCTGTTCCAGAGGGAATGGATTCCGGTGCTGTCGTGAAAACCCTCAAGGCGAAATTCGCGTTGGTGACGGCGAACGGGCAGGGCGAGATGCAGGGGAAGATCTTCCGCGTGGCGCATCTCGGGTTTTTCGACTATCTGGACACGATTGCGTTTCTGGGCGCGATGGAGCACATCGCGAAAGACACGCTAGGGCTGAAAGTGGAGTTTGGTCAAGCAGTGGCGGCGGCGCAAAAGGTTTTCGCTACGCGAGTGCTCAGCGGTCAGTGATCAGTTATAGGCAACCGGCTACATTCGATGGTCGTTTCTGTTCAGTGAGCAACTGAACATTGATCACCGCTCCGCAGGAGCTATATGGCTGAACTCTCATTTGGCGAAAAACTTGTAATTGCGCGCAGGCAGCTCGACCTTTTTTCGTATCAAATGGCCGAGTTGCTGGGCGTACATCCCAATTCGATCACCAAGTACGAGCGCGGCGAGGGCAAGCCGCACGCGGCGGTCGTGCGCATGTTCGACCTGCTCTGCGAGAAGCACAACATCCGTTTCGACGAATTTGAATCCGGGTCCGCCGCGGCCCCAAAGGGAGAAAAGATGAAGATCGTTCTTGCGGAAAAGGTGTCGCCCGCAACGCTCGCTGTTTTCCAGGCTGAACCGGGATGGGAAGTGCTGACGCACGATCAGCTGCCTGATGGCCTGCCAGCGGCGTTGTCGGATGCCGATGCGCTGGTGGTTCGCAGCGCGGTGCAGGCAGACGATGCACTGATGGAGCACGCCCCGAAGTTGCGAGTGATTGGGCGCGCAGGCGTTGGCGTGGACAACATTGATGCGGAAGCGGCAACGCGTCGCGGCATCGTGGTCATGAATACGCCGGGAGCGAATGCGGTCGCTGTTGCAGAACTGACGATCGGATTGATGCTCGCTCTGGCACGTAAACTGCCCACGGCAAACGCGACTATGCACGCAGGCAAGTGGGAAAAGAAGAGCCTTCAAGGCTCTGAACTTCGTGGGAAGACGCTGGGAATTCTGGGTCTCGGGCGAATCGGGCTGGAAGTGGCGCGACGCGCTCGGGCGTTTGGCGTGGAGATTATCGGCAGCGATCCATTTGTGTCGGCTGCTGTTGCACGCGAAAACGGGATTCGGCTGGTAACGGTGGAGGAATTATTTGCAGGATCGGATTATCTCACGCTGCATGTTGGCCTGACTCCGCAGACACACAGCATAGTCAACGCGAAGACGATCGCCGCGATGAAGAAGGGCGTGCGGATCATCAATTGCGCGCGCGGTGAGTTGGTGGAGGATGAGGCGCTGCTTGCAGGGCTTAAGTCAGGACAGGTCGCGGGGGCAGCGCTCGATGTCTTCACCGTTGAACCGCCGAAGGACTCGCCTTTTGCGTCACTTGAGAATGTGATTCTAACTCCACATATTGCGGGATCAACGGCTGAGGCGCAGGAGGCTGTTGGTGTACAGATCGCGATGCAGGTGCGCGAATACCTGAAGCTCGGAGTAGTTCAGAATGCAGTAAACCTGCCTTCCCTGAGTCATGAAGAATATGTGCACCTTGCACCTTTCATCGATCTCGCGGGTCGGCTCGGAGCGTTTCTGGCGCAGGCCGGGAAGAGCGGAATCGAGGGGATCAACCTCACGTATGGTGGAGCGCTGACTGAAGCCAAGACCGATCTGGTGCGCAATGCCGCGATCGAGGGTTTGCTGCAGGGCTCGGAGAATGTGAACCGGATCAATGCGCTTGCCGTCGCTCAGGAACGCGGGATCCGCGTGCACGAAGAAAAAGAAGAGACGCGTCGCGGCGGGTCAGCCACGCTGCTGGCCATTGAACTGCATACTGCTGGCGGACGGAGCCATGCAACTGCGACGGTGATTCACGGGGAACAGCCGAGGCTCCTTGAATTCGATGACATCGATATCGAGGCTCCGCTGGAAGGCAATCTGCTGGTTTGCAGAAACCTTGACGTTCCGGGCGTCATTGGAAAGATCGGGACGATTCTGGGCGAGCAGGGCGTGAATATCGCGAACTTTGCGCTCGGCCGCGAGCGCAGTGGAGCGAAGCCGGTAAAGGCTCTGGCTGTGGTGCAGGTGGATGCGCCGGTTCCGAACAGGACTCTCGAAGCCCTGAAGACGATTGAGGCTCTGCTGGAAGCGAAGCCCGTGCAGCTTGGATAGAAACCACGTCTCAAAACCGGGGCGTGGGGAACCTATCCCTTGCGACTGCTAACCTTCGTCCTCAGCAGCCCTTCGACTGCGCTTTATCCCATCACGCTTTTCTTGCCGAGCCAGGAGCGGATATAGGCGGCCTGGCCTACGTGATAGGTCTCGTGCAAGACCATGAAGTTGATGGTTCCGCTGAGCTTGCCGTCCGCGCTTGGCGGTCCAGGTTTCGCTGCGGGCGTGTCGAGCAACTCTTCGGTTGCGGATTCCATGGCTTTGTTGAGCCTTGCACAGCTCTCGTCCCATGCGGCCACAACCTCACCAGGCGATGGCGCGTCTGGGCACTCTGTGCACTTCTCTCCACGAGCGTAGAGCTTCATCCAGGGCAGCTTCCACTCGTCGCCGAGGCGGGCGAGTACCGCGGACCGTGACCAGATGAGATGACCGACAATCCAGAGCATGTGATTCGTGTGATCGTTAGGCCGCATCAGTCAGTCCGCGTCCGTAAACCCGGTGAGGCCCTGCTTCAAGAAATTTGAGTTCATGTTGAAGTTATGTGAAGCGATTTCGAGACGAGGTGAAACGGGCATTCTGCATCTCCTCTTGTTTTCTGCAGAACAGCTTACACGTTCACCTAAGCCGAGTAATACCTCCCCGCAAAAGAGGATCGCGATCCAGGCTGCTGGATCGCGATCTTCTGAAGCCGGTGCTTTTCAAGCTACTGGACAGGACGAGCCTTTCCGTTATGAAGGCTCTGGTCGATGATGGACTTCACCTTCTGATCGGCCTGCTCACCTATTTTGCCCTGCTGCTCGCCGAGACGGCCCATCTGCTCGCCGAGTTCACCCATCTTTTCTCCAAGTGCGCCCATGCGCTCGCCGAACTCGCCTTGCTTCGAACCGATCTCGCCCTGAATCTCGCCGAGGCGGCCTTGAAGCGCGCCAAGCTTCTCCTGGAGTTCGCCGAACTCATCTTGAGTCATGTTTTTGCCCTGGCTGGCCTTGAGCTTGGCCATGGACTCTTCGATGGCAGCGATTTCTTTGCTCATGTCGGGAGTTGGAACGCTGGCCTGTTCCTGCTGGTGACCGAGAGCCTCCTGTTGTTTGCCCAGGGCTTCCTGCTTCTTGCCTAGCTCCTCCTGTTGGCGGCCCAGATCTTCCATGGGTTTGTACATCGCTTCGATCTGCGCAAGGGTTGCAGGGTCATCGACGATGTAGGATTTGCCATCGTGGCGGAACCAGAGGAAGTCTTTGCCGGAGGCTTGCTGGCGCGCTTTATCGAGGTCACCTTCGTGGATATCTCCATTGAAGGACATTTCATGTGACCCGTTACCACGAACGATGGCGTAGGGATCGCTATGATCTGAAACGTAATAGCGGTACGCGAATTTCTTACCGTTGTTGTTGCTGCTCATCGTCACGGTGTTGCTGTGTTCGTTCTGAAGAAGCGCATAGCCGCGACCCTGCGCAAGGAAGGTTCGAGGCGGCATCACGATCGCGAGGGACGCGTGGGGCGGTGCCGGCGCGAGTTGCGGGATTGCAAGGATGCGCGGCGCTCCGGGAGCTCCTGGAGCAATGAGCGTCAGGTTGTGAGCAGGCGTGCCTGGTAGGACCATGTTGCGGGGCGTAACCAGGACATGAGCAGGTGGGACTGGCGCGACGACTGCGGGAACCTGTACATGAGATGGCGCAGTCGGAGCGGCGATGTGTGCGGGCGCGCAGTCCTCGGCTGGTGCGGGAGTGGTTACGTGATCAGGAGCCTGCGGGGCAAGATCCGGAACGGGAGGCGCGACCGGCTCGGGTCTTGGAGTGGCTTCTGTCGGTTCCTGCGGAGTGGCTGCGATCTCTGGAGTGATGACGCCAGTTCTGGGGAGCATTACCTGATCTTTGTCGTGTGTCTGCTGGCCGGCGGCTTCAACGCGGACGAAAGCCGTGGCGACGAACAAGGCAATCGGCACGACAACAACGGCTGCTAATCCGCGACGCGTTCCGGCGAATGCCTGGCGGAATGAGGCGTCGTTGAGAAGGCGCTCGATGCGGCGAGAGAGGGATCCACTGCGAGCCATAGCAACTCCTATGAGGGTTGGGCGCGGTTGTGCCGCGAATTCGAGGAGGATCTGCGCGTAGGCAGTGCGATCTGGGGCTTCTTCAAGCCCGGCGCGATCGCTGATGGCTTCAGCTAGATCTGAGAGTTTGCGTTTGAGCCACCAGCCGAGCGGGCTGAACCAAACTGCGGCGGCATAGAGGCCAGCGAGGAGTTGCAGGTAGAAGTCACCCTGGCGAATGTGGGAGCGCTCATGAGCGATCACGATGCGCAATTTGTCTGTGTCCCAGGTGTGATAGTCAGACGGAAGGACGATGGAAGAGCAAATGGTGACCGGCGATGCGACCTTTGCGCTGGAACGAATACGCATTGCCTGTGCGTGTGAAATCTGCGCGTCGACTTTGACTAGCTGAGCAGTGTGCAGCAGTCGAAGGGCGGCGACGAAGCCGCAGAGGAGGCGAAGAACGAGAACTCCGGCTACGCCGAGATAGAGCCAGAGGAATCCATTGAGAATCGATCTGGCTGTGATGCGCGCAGGCTTCGAGGGCTGCTCGACAGAGGCCGACTGGAATACGATGTCGCTGGACCTCGCAGGTTCGGAGCCGTTGTAGGCGGCCGTGTTTCGATCACTGGAGTCGAATGCAAGCGGAGCGCTTGCATGGTTCTCAGATGCGTCGGTAATGATTGACTCTTGCGACTGTTCTTCGGGCGCATCGGAACTGACGGGAGCGACGGACTCGGAGAGCGGCTTAGGTTGAGGCGATGTCTTGATGCGGGCCTGCAACTCTTCGAGAAGTGTCTGCGGATCGTCGGGGATGACGACGCGAACATTGGCAGGCAGCACGCTCCAGTGCGCGGCCGCATAGGGCAGCAAAAGCGGCATGCCCAGAGCGGAGACAAGCACGAGTCCCCAAGCTGCTTTTTGTGCGAGAACGTTTTTCACGCCGAAGATGCGCAGACCGGCCCAGACTGCGAGAGCCAGCAAAACGGAACGAAGAGCAGCTTCCAGCAACAGGGAGGAGTTCATTCGGTCTCCTTATTTGACTGTCCGGACTGATTGGGCTTCCCAGCTTGCTTTTGTACTTCTGCGATACGCGCGGCGAGGCGCTGGAGTTCGGCGCGGTCGAGGACTTTGGAGTCGACCATGCCGACGAGGAGAGCTTCAACTGACCCTTCGCAAAACCAGTCGACGATGCGCTTAACGGCGCGGCCGGCGACTTTCTGGCGCGACTCTGCTGGTCGATAGACGAAGGTGCGGTCCTCAACAGTGTGCGCGAGGTAGCCTTTTTCTTCGAGGCGGCGCAGGACGGTGCGAACTGTGGAGTCCTTGAGCGGACGGTCCAGTTCTTCGCGAACGCGCTCGGCAGTGATGGAACCAACGCGCCAGACGATGGAGAGGACTTCCCTTTCCAGTTCCCCGAGTTCGGCGGGATCGTGAGTGTTACTCGCCATAGTGTTACAGACTGTAACATACAATCGAGGTGAGCAGGCAAGTTGTTTTTTGAAGAAGAAAGCAGCTGAAGAGGCCGATCTGGGGCAGGCTCACGCCGAATTCTGCACACGTTTGCGGGCAAGGTGCGAGCTTTCCGCGACGTCCTCTCTCACCTATATTGCTCATTCTGAATTTGATGACCATAGATCCCCGCTGATACGAGAGGGAGGAGGTGGGGCTCCTAGAATTTTTTCCGCGGGACGGGCGATCGATGGCTCCCTGGGCGATTTGGGCGGAATAGAGGAAGCGGCGGCATTCGGGCTCGGTGAAGGACGCCCATGAACGATCCGACGGCGATGCAGGCTACGAAGTCGGCGATCCCCTGACGTCCGTAGAAGAGCGGGCAGCTCTTCTTTGAAGGCTTTTTTCGCAATCTCGTCGGCGATGCCGCGGGTCTTGCGATGCTCAAGTGCATCGAGACGGGCGCGCTCATGGGCGAAACAACAGCGAGCTACGCCCACGCTCTCTGCGGCTGCATTCCAGGCGATGTTCACGTGCCGAGATTCGTTCGGACGGTCAGGACCCGCGCCGGCTTCAGCGGTGTCGCGGACGAAGGTGGTGTTGATTGTCGCGGGGCCGTGGAGGGTAAGGAATTCTTCATCCTTGTCGGACCATCTTCAGCGTATGACAGATTTTCGATGCAAACAGAGTTTTCCATTTCAGGTTTGATTGTGCCTCTTGTGACGGGAATTGCCTGCAATGGGCGGACGAGATTCTGAGGCGTGCAATGAAGGAGTTAGGAGATGGACGAGGAGGAAGGGGTTGACAGGTTCGTGAGGTTGAACGGTTGCGTTGATGGAGACAGAGGATGAGCTTCCATATCTCTTGGAGGCGTGGGAAATGTTCTTCTCAGCAAGGCTCTGTGGACTCATCTTGGAACGATACCGCCCGCTCTTCGCAAACTGCGATGAACGGGGCACAGCCGCGAGTTTATGACTGGGCCACCTGCCCAACTCCGGAGCAGAGAAAGCGCCTACAGTGTGCTGCATCACTCACAGGGACAAGTTTGTGCGGTCACAGATCATATAGGGCGCGGGTGTCTAGATTGAAGGGAACTTTCGGATGCCGGGTGTCGTTATCGGCTATAGAGACTCCCATTGAAATGAGGCCACCATGCAGGCTCTGCTGCGGGATTTCCGTTTTGCGTCTCGAAGCTTATTGAAGGCTCCGGGATTCTCTCTGGTTGTGATCATCTCGATAGCGCTGGCTTTTGCGGCGAATGCAACCGTGTTCAGTGTCGCCAACGGACTGCTGTGGGGCGTGCTGCCGGTGAAGGACGCTCAGAAGGTGGTGATGTTCTCAGAAGGGCGGTCGTTTTCTTATCCCGACTACGTGGACTACAACGCGCAGTCTGCAGATGTGTTCGAAGGCGGAGTGACGGCACATTTTCCGCTCATCCCGGCAAGCCTTGGCGGAACGGGCACGCCGGAGCGCATCTGGGGGCAGTCAGTAAGCGGCAACTTTTTCCCGATTCTGCAGACGGCGATGACGCTGGGGAGGCCGATTCTGCCGGATGACGACGACGCGGTGGGCGGCCACCATGTGGTCGTTCTGAGCGATGCGCTCTGGAAACGGCGGTACGGTGGAAACTCCGCGATCGTCGGTCAGCAGGTGGTGCTGAACGGGCATAGCTACACGGTGGTGGGCGTTGCGCCGGCGGGATTCTATGGCGTCGATCGCGGTATCGTTTCGCAGTTCTGGGTTCCGTTGAGCATGACTGAGGAGATGATGCCCGATCTGATGGACCTGGCAGGCACACGTAAGAACAGGAGCAGCAATTGGGTCATGCTGAATGCGCGGCTTCGGCCTGGGGTGAGCCGCGCGAGAGCCGCCGTGCTGGTGAATGTGATCAAGAAGCGGCTCGATGATACGTATCGCAAGGATGAGAAGAATCATGAGAGCCTCACGCTGCAATCTGCTGGAGCGCTGATCGCGGGCTCCATTACTCCGGCCTATGCATTGATGGGAGTGCTGATGGGCGTGGTTGGACTGGTGCTGCTGGTGGCGTGCGCCAATGTCGCGAACCTGCTGCTCGCACGGGCTACGGGCAGACAGAAAGAGATCGCGATACGTCTCGCCATGGGCGTGGGGAGGCGGAGGCTCATTCAGCAACTGATGATCGAAAGCCTGCTGCTTGCGCTTGCCGGAGCCACGATTGGTTTTGCAATGGCTGCTGTGGCGGCTCGTGCAATCTCGAATTTCAAACTGCCTCTTCCCTTCCCCATCGTCTTCGATTTCAATGTCGACCTTCGCGTGGCCGCTTTCACGCTTGGACTCTCTGTGGTGACAGCGGTGCTATTCGGGCTGGTGCCTGCGTTGAGGGCGTCGTATCCGGACCTAGTCTCGGCGCTCAAGGATTCTTCACCGACGCTGGGGCGCGAGGGACGCTCGCGGCTGAGGAACTCTCTGGTTGTTGTCCAGGTCGCGCTGTCGCTGGTATTGCTGGCGACCGCGGGGCTGTTCCTGCGCAGCCTCGGCAATGCGTCTTCGATCGATATTGGATTCAAGCCGGACAAGATGTTGCTGATGAGTGTTGATCCAAAGCTCCACAACTACTCCAACGAGAAGACGGCGGAATTTCTAAAGCAGCTTCGCGAAAACACCGAGGCACTGCCAGGTGTTCGATCCGTCAGCTTCATGAGCGTGGTGCCGCTCAGCCTCGGCACCGCCAATTACGACTTTGACGTTCCCGCAAGCAAAGATCACGGCGCAAAAAAGAGCAACGCGAATGTCAACAGCGTGGGTGCGCGCTACTTCGAGACGATGAGTATTCCCCTGCTGCGCGGTCGCGATTTCAACGTGCAGACCGATGATGAGCACGCCGCAATCATCAATGAAGCGATGGCAGCCGATTTGTTTGCCGGACAGGATCCGATCGGCCAGACATTCACTGATGAAAAGAAGGCGAAGTACACGGTAATCGGCATTGCGCGAAATTCGAAGCTGCGTACCATCGGTGAGCAGCCGATGAACTGTGTCTACTTCTTACTCAACGCGGCTCCGCAGAAAGCCATCAGCTTTTTCGGAATCACGGTGCTGGTAAAGACGAGCGGCGATCCCGATCGCACATCGAAGGCATTGCGAGACAGGATTGCGGCTCTCGACCCGAATATGGCGATCTTTAACTCCGAAACGATGAGCGATCACTTGGACAAAGCACTGCTGCTGCCGCGGATCTCCGCTTTGCTGCTTGGGATTTTCGGCTCGGTTGGCCTTACTCTCGCATCGATTGGACTGTATGGGCTGATGAGCTACTCCGTTCGGCGCAGGACGCGCGAGATCGGCATTCGCATGGCTCTCGGTGCGAAGCCGCCCGCGGTACTGCGGATGGTCTTCCGTCAGGGAATGCTTCTGACCGGAATCGGGCTGGCGATCGGGATTCTGGTTTCGCTGTTACTGGGGCGGTTCACGGCGAGCCTTCTCTACGGAACCAGCGGTTCGGATCCAATCACGTTTCTGGTCGTGTCGGGGGTGCTGCTGGGGACTTCGGTGGTGGCGATCATGATCCCGGCGGTTCGAGCGGCGCATGTTCAGCCGACGGTCGCGTTGCGTTGCGAATGATGTGAGCCCGGATCGCGGTGGTCAGCCGGAATGCGGGCAAGTGTGAGATTGACTGAAGCTGCGCGCCACTCCTACGATGGCAACGCGGCTCCTCATCTCAACCTTTCCCAGCAGAACGGATAGATACATGATGCGATTTCGTGGTGGATTGCTTCTGGCAAGCGTGGCGGCAATTTCTGTGTCGGGGTTCGCACAGAACAATGGGGGCAAAGTCTCTTTTGCCAATTCCGGGTCGAAGTCTGCGCAGGCTCCGTTTCTGAATGGTCTTGCGATGCTGCACAACTTCGAGTACGACATTGCCGCCAAGGATTTTCGCGAAGCCGAGGCTATCGATCCCGATTTTGCGATGGCGTACTGGGGCGAAGCCATGACCCACAATCACCCGGTTTGGAACCAGCAGAATCGACATGCGGGACTGGCCGTGCTCGGCCGCCTGAGCGCCACACCCGAGGAGCGGCTCGCCAAGGCTCACACGGAGCGGGAGAAGGACTATCTCCGCACCCTCGATGTGCTCTATGCCGAAGGACCGAAGCCAGAGCGCGATCGTCGGTATGCGGAGACGATGGCAAAGCTGTACGCCAAATACCCCAACGATGTGGAAGCTGCGGCGTTTTACGGCCTGGCGCTGCTTGGCTCGCAAGAGGGTGTGCGTAACGAACGTGTCTACATGCAGGCTGCGGGAATACTGATTCCGCTTTTTTACAAGTACCCGCACCATCCTGGCATTGCTCACTACCTGATTCATTCCTGCGACGATCCCATTCACGCGCCACTGGCACTTCCCGCCGCGCGCGCCTACTCGAAGATTGCGCCTGACGCTGCTCACGCACAGCACATGACTTCGCACATTTTTCTGGCGTTGGGAATGTGGAATGACGTCGTACAAGCGAACGAGGCAGCGATGCGCGTCGCGAATGAACAGCGGGCGGCAGAGGGAAAACCGGCCGGCCACTGCGGGCACTACAGCTATTGGCTGGAGTACGGATACCTGGAAACGGGCCAGATGGAAAAAGCCAAGCAGGGGCTGCTGGAGTGCCGCGCAGATGCTGTTCGCGCTCAAGAAGCAGCGCTGGCCAGGAACGCGGTCGATCCCGATGATTCGAATCTTTCGTCGTACATCGAGATGCAGAATCGCTTTGTTGTGGATACGGCGCAGTGGGAGGGCGGGGACGCTGCTTCGTTGTCGCAAGCCAGCGAGAATGCAATGTTGCAATTCAGCCAGGATTACGGAGCCGGACTGGCGGCGGCCGAACGAGGGGACCTGCAAGTAGCACGCAAATCGCTGTCTGAGATGGAGGCGCTTCTGCCGCGCATTCCTACGATGTTCGACAGGGAGGGTTCTGCTGCGGACGAACCGGAGCGCCTGGTACCTGAGATCGAAAGAGAGCAGGTACAGGCGCTGATTCTTGCCGATGAAGGGAAGCTCGATGAGGCAGTGACGGTGGCACGTAAAGCCGCTGAGGCGGAGATGAAGCTGCCGTATGCGTTTGGTCCGCCGGAGCCGGCAAAGCCTTCGTACGAACTGCTGGCCGAGTTGCTGATGAAGGAGAATCAACCGCGCTTGGCGCTGGCTGCGGTGAAGGAGTCTTTGCTCCGGGCGCCCAATCGTACGCAGTCGCTGGCGTTGCGGGAGCGCGCTTCGGCGGCGGTTAGTGGGGCGGGGTCGCCGGCTGATTGATTTTGGAGAT